>ENA-OWPA01000340-OWPA01000340.1-bioreactor-metagenome-genome-assembly--contig:-NODE-340-length-70979-cov-20.500917_pt1 | contig 70979 bp, 65 predicted proteins | sample MGYA00238139_ERZ651803 | MGnify/ENA primary metagenome ERZ651803 (study PRJEB26909, sample SAMN07631231) | bioreactor metagenome | isolation source: Switchgrass digestor | place: USA: Dartmouth...
CCTGCTCAATCCAGCTTAATTCTCTAAGCTGGTTAAATTGTTTCTTGCTTAAAGTAGTCTGTTCTTTTAGGTCAAATTCATCAAGAGTTTTATATTCAGGAAACTCAGCATGTTTTAATCTCCTTTCAAATCGTTTCTCTTCTCTACCTTTTATCTCGCATTTGAGAAGTTCTTCAAGAAACTTTTCATAGGATATTGACTCGTTTATTGCTTGATTGAATATATCTTTAATTTGTACTGCAATATGGTGTAAATTTACCGTTTTAAGCATAGTTTCAATATTATCTATTTTGGATTGTTGCATTCTCATTCCCCCCTAAAGCATTAATATATTCTGATATATCTCGAATTTTGGGTGTAATATTAATTTTTTCGAAATTGTCAGGAGTTAACGGTACTAGTTCTGCTCTTATTGTATTATCTAATTTTGCTTTATCTTTTTCATAATGAGCTACTGCATCTTGAAAATCAGTGGCTTTGTAAAGGTGATTCTTTATGCAAAATTCCAGAGCTTTATTAATGGATTCTAACGAACTATCTTTCATGGTTGATTGAATTAGATTAAGCTGATCCCTTATGTGCCGAGGTTTTTCTTTCTGTATGTTTTCCATAAAGATTTTTGCCTTTGCCGATTCAGCAAATCTATCTGCAATCTGATTTATTAGGTCTGATATCTTAACACTAATATCTCGCTTATGGTTACTGTTTTTTAGTATATTTCCCTTATCTGCCGGTATTTGATATTGAGCTAGTTTTTTATCTGTATCAATATCTATAATTACCAATTCGGTTTCACTTATATAATTGACTTTGACATATGTATAAGGCCCTTTGTAAGTTCCTTTCGGAACAGAATATCTATTTCCTTTTATGGGAACAGTATTGTCTTTTCTTACTTGATAGGTTAAACTTAGAGAAGGAGTTTTAGTTTTTATTTTGCTGAGTATCGGTTTAAGATATTTCTTTTCTTCAAGAAATACTTGAGCCGGTACTTTCCTTGTTGTTCCATGTACTTTGCCGTTACCACGCCTTTCTAGCCAACTAAGACAATCCTCATTCCAACGGTCAATATTGTAAAATGTACGGTGTCGTGCAAAATTGTTTTTTACAAAACCAACTACGTTTTCAATTTTTCCCTTACTTTCTGGGTCCGCCTTACGGCACATATATACTTTAAACTTACGTTTTTGATGATATCCTGCAAACTCACGGGTGTATATCAAGTCTCCATAGTTTTCACTTACAAGAATTACATGGTCCTGGTCGTAAACTATTTCTTCCGGCATACCTCCATAGTATTCAAAAGCATTTTCGTGTATTCGAATAATATCAGAAGTAGTAAAAGGTCTGCTTTGCCATTCACAATATTTATATCTTGAATGGGCTAAAACAAAACACATTACATAAAGACGTATATCCTTCCCATCTTCTTTTTTTACCTTTATTTCACCAAAATCAACTTGCATTTGCTTTCCCATTGGCAGTTCTTCAACTCCCTCATACTCCCGTATTTTTGTTGTTTTATGAATATTATGCTCCTGTCTTAGTAATCTAATATATCGTCGTAAGGTCTCTTCTGAAAACGGAAGCGTTTTGTACTTTTCTTCAAGCCAGTCAAAAATCTGTGAGGCTGATAAATCAGGGAATTCCCTTAACCATAATAGAATTTCAGCACTGTATGGCTCGGGCTTCTTTTTACGTACCTGTATTCCTTCAATAAATTCTTCAAACTCGTCTGTCGACATATTAAGATATTTGTTTACTGTAGGGCGGCTGATATCAAGTTTTCTTGCAATCTGAGATTTTTTTAACCCTATTTTCTTAAGATGTTTTATTTCACTATACATATGCCATCCTTCTTCCTTTTTCAATGTTCATGCTCCTTTCAGTATAATTAAATATTATACCGAAAAAGCCCTTTATTTTCACTTTGACAGTTTAATTGATATGAATATTATTGACTTGAACTTATATTATCTGATATGACTATTTTATAGATATGAACTTCCAGTGTTCTGATATGGTTATTTACAGATACTTGTAAAAATCGTAAAATCTTATTGACCGAAAACTGTCAATTATATTTTACCATTCACAAAGATTCGGCATCAGTTTCAAATACAAATAATTTGTTATTCGTATTTATCACCCCTTTAATCCTTTTCGAAGTATGTTTATTGCCTTTTCTGTATGGAAAAACATCTGATACCCAAAAGCTATAGGCAGTTTTCCAGATAAAAATCCTTTCACATTTTTCACCATTGATCCTTCAATAATATCATATTTGCACATTCTCCGGCCTAATCTATTATGTCTTACAAAACATCTCCATGAAGCAGTATGGAGAACTAAAACTTAATTTTTTTCATATCATTAAGCTCTGAAACCGGAACTTTAATGCTTCACTACCATCATCATATCGACTTGCGCATTCATGTTAATGTTTATTGTAAAATTGATTTTTACCAATGATAGTTGAAACAATTAAAGATTCCCAATCTTCTTTTTTCATAATCATATTTTATTTTCAACTAAATTTTAAAGAATCTGTTTATTGTTTACATTTTATTGCTATTTACAATCACTTCAAATATAATATATTGAACATATCAACTTTTGCCTTCAGGAAATAATCTAATTTTTTAATCATTACTCATTTTACGGATTTCAACTCTATTTTCTCCCCCAAATGCCCTAATTTCTCTACAAGTGTTTCTGCTATACCGTTTGGTATATTAGTCATAAGTACAAAAGGTAAATTTTTTGAACCAAATAATAAATCTTTTATTGATAACTCAAGGCCCAAAACATTTTTTAGTTTAATCAATTCTTTTGGATCCTCTACTGGTTTTGCCAATTCAATATTTTTTAGTTCAAATAGACTATTATCATCATCAATTTCTTTACCTAAATGAAAATCTCTAAATTCCTGAGCTGTTTTTTTACCTCATCCGAAAAATTTGGAGAATTAATTACAAAATCATATAAATCCAAATACTCCTTTTTTTTAACACCATCAACGCCGTTTATAATCCTATTTAGCATAAACAAAGTGTGTACTGTAGGACTTCTTTTTATAGACTCAACTAGCTTGCTGTAATATTGATTTTCATCAAACTTCTCAAAAAATGAACCAAAGGACCTGGACTTCCAAAGTCAACATCCGGATTTGATTCTATCAATTTAATTATTGGTTCTACAGCTTCAGATGAGTTTTCTAACTTTATCAATTCATCAGTAATATCATAAGCAATGCTTATAAAATCATCATTATAAACATTTTCATATAATCTATCAATCATCATTTTAACAATATTATCCATTTCACACCTCCAATTCTCACATAAAAATTACTGTTAATTTTATTTGTGTTACAAGCATCAAACACCTCTAAATGTAACATACAGACAGTCATTTATCTCATATCTAATCACGTATCCAGAATCATAATCATCAAAAATCAATTTTGTTCCACAACGTAAGCACCACCTATCTGTAGTGGCTTTTATTAAATAATCCTCTGCAGCCTTATTTACATTTTCCATTTCTTCACTTCTGTCTACATTAGATTTTTGTCCATTTGTATTAATATCCATATAATATCGCCTTCATGAATTTATTTGACCTTATATGAAAGTACTCATTCCGTTTCTGCTTCCATTGCTCCTGATATTGCACCTTATGTAAATGAGCCGGCATATTCTCTCCTGCTTTTATTGAACTTTTGTCTTCCATAAAGTCTTATACAGCTGTTATTGCAGTGTTTATCAATTCCTCCAATTAAAACGGTTTTTGACAATTAAAAAGGTTCTTTAAATAAGACAATTTTAAAATTCGAAATTCTGTAATTTCAGTATAAACATTTGATTTTTTAACTAAGAATAGAATAAGTATTTTCATCTAGTTCCGGAAGATATGTGGTTACTAAATTCCAATCGCAGTTTTTACAAAAACAGCAATGAACTCTATCTACTCGGCGATATTCAATCTCTCCACCGCATTTCTCGCACTTATCAAAATCCTCCAATAGTATCACTCCTATATTAATACTTACTGACACAAACTATCTAAAAAACCTTAAATATTAAACATTTCCTAAAGTTCAGGCTTCTACCTAACCTTCTCCTTCAACCCGGAAACAGGCGCAGTACAGTAGATTTAATTTGTGAATATGCAAAAAACAAATGTTTAAGGATTGAATTAAAATTCTTTGTATAAAAAACTATATGTTTCAATTAACCTAATTTCAGCACCATTCCAACTCTCCAGTAACGAATCAGATTCACATAATCTTTGTTATTTAATATTAGTTATAATATCCACATACTAGAATATCAAGTTATTTTTGTATTTTAATTATTACATATTTACCTGTAAAATGCAATAAAAAAGCTGTTCTATTTATCTATAGAACAGCTTAAGACACACTATTAAAATTTTACCTTGGTTCTACTAAAAACTTAATTGCTGTCCTTTCTTCACCGTCGATATTAATAGATGAAAAAGCTGGAACAGTTACGATGTCAATTCCATTCGGAGCTACAAATCCTCTTGTAATTGCAATAGCTTTTATAGCTTGATTCACTGCTGCGGCTCCCACTGCCTGAAGCTCTGCTGTTGATTTGCCTCTCAGAATAGCTGCTAAGGCTCCTGCGACCATTTTCGGCTGAGATTGAGCTGATACCTTTAATACTTCCATACACTTTTCCTCCTCAATAAATTAAAAATATATAATTTAAAATTATTAATATCTATCTTTATATATATAAATATTTTTCTGTCTCTCTTTAACAATTCCTTCTATGTTTATTCTATAACATAATGGTACATCCCACAATATCACAAAATTAATATTTTATATCATAAAGTTCACATTTATTTCTTGCAACATAAATTAATATTTTTTGTAGTCAATGGCATAGCTGCAATAAAAACTGTTGTTGTAACATTCCAACCTAAACTTATGTTTCCTCGTTTATACTGCTTAAAAAAACAAAGAAATTTATCACATTACTTTCTTAATAACAACATGCGAATGATTGAGGAAGCAATAATTGAAACCAGCATCACACCAGCCATAAAAAACGAATAAAACAAATATGCCGTTACCTCAACGTCTCTTGTAAGATTTCCTAAATAGAAGATTGTAAACACCGTTAAAAAACACAAAAGGAAATTAAGAATTATACAATAAACAAAATGATTTATCTTCGTAAAAAAAATACTGCAAACTATACCGCCTACTACTGTTATTAACGGTATAAAAATATAATATACCAAAATAATCAGCAATAGTGTCCACTCAAATCTTCGCTTAGAAATTAATGCTGAAGCTATTGAGAAAAGACTTATTAAAACATAACTCGCTGCTATAATAATTGAATATATTTTTGTTTTTTTATCCATAACTTTGACCCTAAGCCTCATTTTTTAATTTAAATACATATAATTCTATTCTGCATTAGCAGTTTATTATCGTCATACACTGCCATTGCTTTCAAACTATCAATTGCTTCTTTAATCTCAATTATTATACATTGTAAAACAAAAAATGTAAATAATATTTATAAATTACTGATATTATGATATATTATTGAGACTTGAGTGTCAATATTTAACATCATAGCATTCACATTTATTACTGTCGGTATAAACCTTTATCTCCTCATAGTTATACCTTTCTTTCAAATACTTTATATTTGACTTCTTTTGGCCAATAATGACCGAAACGTCTTTCTTATCGGCAAGTATAGCCAATGTTTTCTTTCCGGTCAATTTATTTTTTACTATTATTTCTTCTATATCCTTCAGGGCTCGTCTTGATTCAACAAGCTGCCTTATTGCAGGATGAAAAGGTCCGGCTACTACATCTCCTCCATCACAAATATTGTCAGTAGGCTGTAATCCAACCCGTATTACATTTATATGATTGCTCTCATATATCTCCATAAGCACTGCACATAAGTCAACAGCTTCCTCAAGACTTAAAGGTTTATACTGGCCTGTATTGTACAGACGTTCCAGATAAGTTCCCTTTACAACAAGAGTGGGATAAATCCTTACGATGTCCGGTGCCAATTCAACAACTTTCTTTGCAGTATCAACTGCCTTTTCAAAACTATCCCCCGGAAGACCTATCATAGTTTGAATTCCAAGACTAAACCCTTTATCTTTTATCTTTTTTGACGATGTCAGTACATCCTCAATACTATGTCCCCTATTGCTTTTTTCAAGCACTTCCCTGTCAAGACTTTGAACTCCCAATTCGATAACGGATACATTATATTTTTTCAAATAAGTCAGGATATCATCATCAATATAATCAGGCCTTGTCGATAACCTTATACTTCCGACAGGGCCGTTTTGAATATACTCATTGGCTATCTCAAGATACCTAATCTGTTCTTCCCTATCGATACCGGTAAAACTTCCGCCGAAGAAAGCTATTTCAATTAAAGAACCCCTGGAAATTGTATTTAGATGTGACTCAATGACTGCACGCACTGAACTTTCTGAAACCTCATCCATTTGTCCGCTTATTTTTTTCTGATTGCAAAATATACAGTCAAAGGGACATCCTTTATGCGGTATAAAAATCGGTATAATTACATGTTTCAAAATTTTTAATCCCCCTCAGCGCTAAAGTGCATAATTTTCTGTCACATCACTTGTTTTTTTCCAAAAAGTTCTTTGCAGCCATCTGTTCTGCTTCTTTCTTTGTACGGCCCTCACCTATTCCAATGACCTTATCGTCAAGTTTTACTTGTGAGACAAATATCTTATTGTGGTCAGGTCCCTTTTCTTCAATTATTTCATAACTGACTTTCTGATCGTTGTGTTTCTGTATCATTTCCTGAAGCTGCGTCTTGTAATCCATAAATATCTCGCCATTAATGGAATCAACAATAAATTTTTTCATTTGCCTGAGCACAAATTCCCTGGCACACTCAAGCCCTCCATCAATATAAATTGCTCCAATTAACGCTTCCATTGCATCGGAAAGTATGGATGTTCTTGTCCTTCCACCCGTTAGTTCTTCTCCTTTGCCCAATAAAAGATACTTACCTATGTTTAAATTCAGGGCACAATGTTCCAATGACGCTTCACACACCACATTAGCCCGAAATTTTGTCATTTCACCTTCCGATAAATGTCCGTAATTCCTATAGATATTCTCACTTACAATAACGCTTAATACCGAGTCCCCAAGGAATTCCAAACGCTCGTTGCTAATAAGTTTCTCATTTTTATACTCATTGGCATAGGAACTGTGTGTAAGCGCCAAAATAAGATTATTCTTGTCTTTAAACTTATATTGAATTCTGTTTTCCAATTCCTCAATACTCTTTAACAACTCATCACGGCTTAGCATAGCAACTCCATTCTTCCACACACTATACTATATATTTTATAAATCATCTATATTTTTCTCGAAAAATCTTTTAAATATAATAAATTAAACTATAGAAAAAAACTAAGGACATGGATCAACATAAATAATTCGGCTAAAATAGCTGTTTATAAAATATATACTATGGTGTACGGATATTAATATTAAATACAGTTCAAGGGAACGGATAATATCCGTTCCCTTGAATTATACCGCTGCTAATGATTAAAATCAACCTTGATATTTCTTTAAAACAATAGTCGCATTATGACCGCCAAATCCGAAAGAATTTGATAAAGCATAATTAATATCGGCATTTCTTCCTTTATTGGGTACATAGTCCAAATCACATTCAGGATCCGGTGTTTTATAGTTTATTGTCGGAGGTAAAAATCCGTCTTTTATCGAAAGGGCAGTTATTATAGCTTCAACGGCACCTGCTGCACCAAGAAGGTGTCCTGTCATTGACTTAGTTGAGCTTACAGCAAGCTTCTTTGCATGTTCTCCAAACACTGTCTTAATAGCCGCTGTTTCAAACTTGTCATTATACTCGGTTGAAGTACCATGAGCATTAATATATTGTATGTCTTCAGGTCTTATTCCTGCATCATTGATTGCCATCTTCATACATCTTGCTCCCCCTTCACCTTCCGGAGCAGGAGCAGTCATATGATATGCGTCATTGGTACATCCGTATCCTACTATTTCTGCTATTATGTTCGCACCTCTGGCCTTTGCATGCTCCAATTCTTCTAAAACAAGGATACCGGAACCCTCTCCCATTACAAATCCATTCCTATCGGCATCAAAAGGTCTGCATGCACAAGAAGGATCTTCATTGGTAGACATGGCTTTCATTGAGCAAAAACCAGCAAAGGATGCCGGTGTAATACTCGCCTCAGCTCCTCCGGTAATCATAATATCAGCATCGCCTCGCTGTATTACTTTAAAAGCATCTCCAATTGCATTTGTTGATGTAGCGCAGGCTGTTACCACGCACTCATTGAATCCCTTAGCTCCAAATTGCATAGCTAAAAGTCCTGATGCCATGTTGGCAATCATCATCGGTATAAAGAATGGACTTACTCTTCCCGGACCTTTTTCCAGAAAAACTCTAAACTGTTCTTCAAAAGTCTCAATTCCTCCAATACCCGAACCTACAATAACCCCAAATCTATATTTGTCTATCTTTTCAAGATCAAGGCCTGATGCATCAACAGCCATCTTTGCAGCAGATATGGCATATTGAGAATACTTATCCATCCTCTTTGCTTCTTTTTTGTCAATAAACTGGGTAGCATCAAATTCTTTAATTTCGGCTGCAACTTTACAATTCATATTTGAAACATCTATTTTTGTAACTGAACTTATGCCATTTTTTCCTTCTCTTATCGAATTCCAAAAGTTGTCAACACCTATTCCCAACGAAGAAACTACACCCATTCCTGTAATAACTACGCGTCTTTTCATACTTAAACCTCCTGTTTTTGTATATGAAAATATATGTCAAAGCATTATGCAATTGTTCTTCATGGATTTTTTAAGATTTCCTAAATTTTGAGACTTTTCATTTTGTCAAAAAGAATTCACTGAGAGACTTAGTAGTTATAAAAAAGTCCCTATCAAGGGACTTTTTTTATGAATTATTCTTAATGTACTCAACAACATCTCCAACTGTTGTAATTTTCTCCGCTTCGCTATCGGGGATCTCAAGATCAAACGCTTCTTCGAGCGCCATTATCAACTCAACTATATCAAGTGAGTCTGCACCTAAATCATCTATGAAGGAAGATTCCATCGTAATTTCATCTTCTTCAACACCTAATTGGTCAACAATAATCTTTTTTATTTTTTCGAACATTATCGTTCACCTCCTTCCGCAGGGGGTTTTGGTAAATATAGTTACTAAATGTAAAACTATATTGAATAACCACATTGTGCTACACTAAAATATTATTACATAACTAGACCGCCGTCAATATGTATTACTTGCCCTGTTATATAATTTGCTTCTTCCGAAGCAAGAAAACCAACAACATTTGCCACATCTTCAGGCGTCCCAAACCTTTTTTGCGGAATGTTATTTAAATAATTTTCTTTCACATTCTCGGGCAATACATCGGTCATCTCAGTTTCAATAAATCCCGGTGCTATTGCATTGCAATTGATCCCCCTTGATGCAAGTTCTTTGGCTATGGATTTTGTAAGACCAATTAATCCAGCTTTTGAAGCTGCATAATTTGTCTGACTTGGATTTCCTATTACTCCTACTACAGAAGTAATGTTTATAATCTTACCGCTTTTTTGTTTCATCATTATTTTCGAAGCAGCTTTTGTACATAGAAATGCACCTTTCAGATTTACCTCCAAAACTTCATCCCAATCACTCTCAGTCATTCTCATCATAAGCTTATCTCTTGTTATTCCTGCATTATTAACAAGAATATCCACGCTTCCGAAGGTATTCACAGCGGTATTAATCATAGCTTCAACATCTTCAATTTTTCTTACATCAGCTACAGTGGCAACAACATTTACTCCCGCTGCTTTTAATTCCTCCTCGGTCTTCTTCAGGGCTTCGGAAGGCGAACTGCCGTTTATTACTACATTTGCACCCATTTGTCCGAGTTTTAATGCAATTGCTCTTCCTATTCCTCTGCTTGAACCTGTTATAATTGCAGTTTTCCCCTTTAATTGCATGATATTCACTCCCTATATCTCCCAGTCATCTTCAGCGCATCAAATACCTACTAATAAATTTAACACCACTATATACAATATAAATTTATTTTAGCGATTAGCAATACATAAAACAATCTGCTGCTCTATACTAATATATTAGTATCCAAGCTCTTTAAAAGTATTGCTCAAGGATTCAAGATCCTCAACGTTTAAGGTTTTTACATCTTTATTAATTTTTTTGACAAATCCTATCAAAGTCTTTCCGGGTCCAATCTCTACAAAAGTATCCACGCCGTCATCAATCATTTTCCTTATCGATTCCTCAAAAAGTACCGAACTGCTAACCTGCCTGATAAGTAAGTCCTTAACTTTATTCTTATCTAAAATATATTCAGCAGTTACGTTTGTTACTACAGGAATATTCATATCTTTTAACTCAATTTTTTCAAGTTCTGCAGCCAGTTTTTCACCGGCAGGTTTCAGTAAACTGCAGTGAAAAGGTGCACTTACAGGAAGCAGCATAGCTCTTTTAGCACCTGCTTCTTTTGCAATTTCCATTGCTTTTTCCACAGCTTTCACTTCTCCAGCCACAACAACCTGACCGGGACAATTGAAATTTGCCGGTTCAACTATTCCGAAATCTCTCGCTTTGTTACAGCATTCGATAACTTTTTCATTGTCCAGCCCAATAATAGCCGCCATTGCTCCTACACCTACAGGAACAGCTTCCTGCATAAACTTTCCTCTTTTTCTCACAAGGGCTACCGCATCACTAAAAGCCATTGTACCGGCTGCCACATGGGCTGAATATTCCCCAAGACTCAGACCTGCAACAACATCCGGTTTAATTCCCTTTTCCAAAAGCGGCTGAAGACATGCAATGCTTGTCGTTACTATGCAAGGTTGAGTATTTTCGGTTATTTTTAAAGTTTCATCATCGCCTTCAAAAATCATTTTCTTTATATCAAACCCCAAAACTTCCGATGCTTCATTAAAGATGGAGTCAGAAGACTTATACTCTTCTGCTATTTGCTTACCCATTCCTACGTACTGCGCACCTTGACCGGAAAATAAAAATGCCAGTTTTCCCATAATGTTACCTCCATGCCATTAATAATTATTTACTCCATTTAACCACAGCAGCTCCCCAAGTCAGTCCCCCGCCAAAGCCTACAAAGACTAAGTTATCTCCTTTGGCTATTTTACCTTCACGATAGGTTTCATTGAGAGCTACAGGAATTGACGCTGAAGATATATTTCCATATTTATGGAGATTAGAAAATACTTTTTCGTTTTCAACACCCAATCTTTTTGTTGCACTTTCCAGAATTCTAATATTGGCCTGGTGCGGTACTATCAGCTTAATATCGTCCAAGCTCATGCCAATTTCCTCTAAAACTTGCCTTGTGCACTGTTCCATTATCTTTACTGCAAACTTAAATACTTCACTGCCGTCCATCCACAAAACTCTTTTATTTTCATTAGGCCTTTTGGCAATATCCTCTTCGGTTATAAAACAGCAGGGAATTGTCAAATTGTGACCTAAGTCTCCCGCAGCACCAAGATATGTATTAAGAACACCATATCCTTCTTCAACCGGGCCCAATACTGCCGCACCTGCACCGTCACCAAAGAGAACACAGGTGTTTCTGTCCTTCCAGTCCATAACTTTTGACAAACCTTCACATCCAATTACCAAAACATATTTATAAACACCCGTCTTAATAAACTGTCCTGCAACTGTCATGCTGTATATAAAGCCGGAACACGCAGCATTAAGGTCAAAAGCTGCAGCTTTCTTAGCTCCAATTCCCTTCTGAATCAAGCATGACATTGAAGGCGAAAGGTAATCGGGAGTCTCTGTTGCTACAATAATTAAATCCAAATCTTCAGCAGTCAGGCCGGCATCTTCCAATGCCATCTTGGCTGCTTTTATCCCCAGTTCATGAGTAGGTTGTTCTTTTTCCAGTATTCTTCTCTCTGAAATACCGGTCCTTTTTGTAATCCACTCATCAGTGGTATCTACCAACTTCTCCCAATCATGATTTGTAAAAACCTTTTCGGGCAAACAACTTCCAACCCCTAAAATTCCATAATTATTCCTATTCTGCAATATCCTCCACCTCCGTATTGGAAAATTCCTTGGAAATTGTATCAATTATTTTAGTTTTTGCCATAATTTGTGCTTTCAAAACTACATTCTTTATGGTTTTCTCATTGGAATTGCCATGACTCTTTAATACAAGGCCATTTACCCCCAGTATCAGTGCTCCACCCTGTTCATCTGCATCGAGTAGTTTTTTAATTATTTTCATATCGTTTTTAAGAATCAATGCCGCCAATTTTGTCTTCAAGTTCTTAAAAAATACGTCTTTCAGCAAGCCTATCATGAAATATCCGGCGCCTTCGATGGTTTTTAACGCCACATTTCCCACAAAGCCATCACATACCACAACATCAGCCTTACCTTTTAAAATATCGCTTCCTTCAACATTTCCAATAAAGTTAATATTGGATTCTTCAAGAAGACTATAGGATTGCTTTATGGTTTCATTTCCTTTACCCTCTTCTGAACCTACATTCAACAGTCCTACTTTGGGATTTTCGAGATTAAACATTTCTTTCATGAAAATTGATCCCATAACCCCAAACTGCTGATAATTGATAGGTTTGCATACTGTATTTAGACCAGCATCAATGATCATGCACTTTCCTGTCTTTGTAGGCACTATCGCAGGGAAAGCAGGTCTATCCACACCTTTAATTCTTCCGAGAATGAGCAGAGCACCAGTCATTAAAGCCCCGCTGTTGCCGCAGGATATAAAGATATCTCCTTTTTTCTCTTTCAATAGATTAAAGCCCACAACCATTGACGAATCTTTTTTGTTTTTTATAGCTTTAGTGGGAGAATCATCAGCACAAATTACTTCTGAGGCATGATGAATTTTTATTCTTGGGTTGGATAAGTTTTTTTCTCCCAGTATTTCTTCAATCTTATTTTTGTCACCAATCAACACTATATCAAAACCTTCAGCCTCTTTTACAGCTTCTACGCATCCATTGACAATGGCTTGCGGTGCATTGTCTCCACCCATAGCATCTACTAAAATATTCAAGAACCTTCACTCCTAAATCACATATTACCTTATTGTATAAAATTACTTTAAATAAAATACTACGACATTTATATTTTTTCAAGGGATACCAGTATATATTTCCCTCGAAAAACCTCAACCTGTTTCTCTGTAATCTTTACCCAGACTATATATTTATTGTCGTAGGATTTCTTAACTTCAGCCCTTGCAACCAATTTGCTTCCTGCATACACCGGCGTTTTATATTTTATATTTGCAACACCTACCAGTGCTACATGGGCATCTATAACTGCTATTGCCAGAGACTCTGCCATTGAATATATATATTTACCCTGAATAACTTTCAACTTTTCAAAAGCCATTTTTTCATTGGTTTCCAATATCGATATTCCGCTCTTACCGAGAGATATCTCCACCAGCTCTCCTACCATATCTCTGCTTTGAATTGACTTAACCTTGCTGTAATTTTTTTCTGCAACATTTTTTATTCTCTCTCTAAGTTCGGGAATACCCAATTCAAGCCTATCCAACCTAATAGTCGGTACACTTACGCCAAATATTTCAGCCAGTTCTTCATCCGTAAGGAACGGATCTTCCTTTAGTTTCTCCAAAAGTATTGCCTGGCGTTCCTTTTTCATGACTGATGACCTACTCATCAATTCACCTCTTTTACTTCCTGTAATAAAATATTTACCTCCTGTGTGCCCGCTTTTATCAGAATCACCCTTAAACATATATGCCTATATGTAATTATATGCAATACCGACTAAATTATTACCAGGTACTAATTGTTACTTTTAAAAGTATATAATATATTTTTCACATATGCAATATATTTAAAAATTTTTTTGTTAAACTCATAAAAAAACACACCGCATAAATTTATACGATGTGTCTATAAATGCTTTTTAAATAAGCTTAAGAATTGTGGTCCAAAACTTTTGCATTTTTTACTATGTAATCATAAGCCGAATAGATTGTGGCAATAACAGCTAAAAACATGATAACTCCGTCAAAGGGAAAATCACACAGCCACCGGATGGGATAGTTCTTGAAAAGCATTGTTATTATCGCAATCATTTGAGTTATTGTTTTAACTTTTCCCCAATTGCTTGCAGCTATGACTATTCCTTCACTTGCAGCAACAAGCCTTAAACCGGTTATCATAAACTCACGGCCAATTATAATAACTGCCACCCAGGTTGAAAGGGCACCCCTTTCCACTAAAGCAATTAATGCAGCTGTCACCAAAAGCTTATCAGCAATAGGATCCAAAAACTTTCCGAAATTTGTTACCTGTTTTGTTTTTCTTGCGATATAGCCATCCAGTGCATCGGTGCTTGAAGCAATAATAAAAATCAATGCAGCCACATAATTTCCATAATTATTAATAAAATAATTGACAGATATCAATTGAGGCCTGATAAAGCTCAAAAAACCAAGGTCTATCAACCACTGGGGAATTGGAACAATAATTAACATAAAAATGGGTATAAGAACAATTCTAAGTATTGTAAGCTTATTTGGAAGATTCATTTACAACCTCTCCTACCAAATCATATTCATCCACATTCAAAACCCTGACCTCTGTAAAGCTCCCAAATTCCAGAGGCTCTTCACTTGTAAAGTAAATTAAGCTGTCGATATCCGGTGCCTCAGCATAGGACCTTCCTATGTAAAAAATTCCATCCTCTGCAACACCCTCCACCAGAACAGAATATACTTTATTTAACCTTGCATTATTCTTTTCTATTGCTATTTCTTTCTGTAACTGCATTATGTCGTTCAATCTCGATTCTTTGACACTTTTCTTAATCTGCGGTTTCATATGGTAGGCAGGAGTTCCTTCTTCCCTTGAATAAGTAAATACTCCCAACCTATCAAATTGCTGCTTCTTAACAAAATTATACAAAATCTTAAAATCTTTTTCATCTTCACCGGGAAATCCTACAATAAGCGTGGTACGAATAACAATATCCGGTATTCTGTTCCTCAGCTTGTCAAGAAGTGCTTCCAAATTTTCCAGGGTACCTCTTCTTCCCATGGCCTTAAGTATTTTATCGCTGGCATGCTGAATCGGTATATCTAAATATTTTACAACCTTAGGATTTACAGCAATTTCTTCAATCAGGTTTTCATCAATCTCTTCAGGATAGCAATAAAGCAGTCTAATCCATTTAATACCTTCTATTTTGCTTATTTCTCTAATTAAATCCACAAGCTTTTTTTGCTTATAAAGATCCATACCATACCGGGTCACATCCTGGGCAATCAGTATTACTTCCTTTACTCCTTGTTTGGCTAACTGTTCTGCCTCTGACGTGATATCTTCCATTTTCCTGCTGGTATAAGGTCCCCTCAATGAAGGAATCACACAGTAAGTACAACAGTTGTCACAACCTTCGGCAATCTTTAGATAGCCATAACCTTTATTTGAAGAAATCAACCGTTCTCCTTTAAGATATTCAACGTCGTTTTCATAGTCCAAAAACAACCTTTTATCCTGGGAAATTGCTTCTTCATCCTTTGAAAGCTTTTCTATAATTTCGGCTATATGTCCGTAACCTCCGGTACCAACAACCGCATCCACTTCCGGGATCTCTTTCAATATCTGATCTTTATAGCGCTCTGCCAAACATCCTGTCACTATAAGAAGTTTGCATTTGCGCTGCTTATACTCCGCCATTTCCAATATTGAATTGATAGACTCCTCAACAGCACTCTCAATAAAACCGCATGTATTTACAATTATAATATTTGCATCGCTCTCATCGTTAGTAATCTCATAGTCTTCTTTCTTAAGTACTCCAAGCATTATTTCACTGTCAACGAGATTTTTAGGACATCCAAGCGAAACAATACCTATTTTCTTTTTCAAGTTATACACCTCAAACCGGACTTTTTTGTTTCAATTCAGCATTTAAAATACTAATACAATTCAATGCAGAGTAAAAAATTTATTCATAATGTTTCCTAATCATTATTGCCTTTCCATGAGAAATTGTCAATTACTTTTTTCATTCAGGCATATAAGCATAAACTGTAAAAAATTATAGGATTTATTTAATAAGGTCTTGAGGTATAAGATTTTGTGCCCGTTCCATCAATTCCTCGATTTCACTCTTGAGTTTGCTTATTTCATCATCCAGCTGATCAGGGGATACATTAAGTTCTTTAAGTTCTCTTAAAATTTCTTCCTTTTGTTTGTTTAACTCCTCTAAACGGGCTTCAGCCCTGATTCTCATGTTCTTTGCCTTGTCAAGGCTCTCTTTTATCTGATTGATCCTCTTTTCATATTCGCCGGTCATCAATGTGCCTCCTTATAATGCTTTATAATCTCTCCTAATTTATCATCACTGATTTTACTGTTACATAAAGGACATTTTCCGCTTTCCTTCAACAATTCGGTATACATATTTAAATATTTTTCTATTTCTTGTTTATTGTTATTGAGATAATTATTCCCTTCCCTAATCTTGTCCAATATGGGCATAAGCCTATTTTTAATGTTTTCAAGCCTTGCCAGCAGTTCACTTTTCCTGTCAATGCTAGTAATGACGACATCCGAGGCATTTAAATCTATGCTTCTTTTTAATATACTGTCAACTTTCGCAATTTCGCTGTCATAGTTCACAAGTTTTTCTTTAATTGAAACAAGCTTCGACATTTTTATAACTTTTTCCCTTATCTGATTAATAATTATATCCGATTCACCAATTTTTTCAGTATTCTTTAATACATTTTCAACAGCAATACGTTCCTTTTCCAAAACCCTTAAATTATTGCCGGCCTTTTGAAGCTTTTCATAGCGAACAGTTCTTTCTTCTGCTTCTTCAATCAAACTTATACAACCATTCACTCCTTCGGTCATGGAAAAAATTCTTTCCATTTCCTTTGCTGCCATCAAATTGCTGTTATATCTGTTCTTTAAGTTGTCCAGTGTCTTCAGCCTTATAAAATCGGCATCAATACATTTTATAATTTTCTCAAACTCGTCTATTTTTTCAAGCTTCGAAAGTACGTATAAAGTCTCTTTGTATTTTTCATTCACATCTTCCAGACTGTATTTTATATCTGTTAGCAGTGAAAGCTTTTTTATGTGCTTTTCAATATTTTCAATCAACTTTGAGCTAAGTTCGATTTTTTCTTCAAGTTCATCAAGATATTGATACTCTTTTAACTTTTCATCTACCTCATCCAATTCTTTTCCTATTCTGTCCTTAGTCTGATTTTCCCGTCTCAAATCGGTTGCACTGTCGCGAATGGCTTTATCGATTATATGAAGGCCTGTAAGCCGGCCAATAGCCTTAGCACGTACAGCCCCCGACTCTGAAATAAGGAAAGGGCCTTCCAACTGACTGCCTATATTTATACTGGAATTTATATCGGTATCCAATACCACTTTAGGAATCCCATGAGCGTTTATGATTTCCTGGGGCACTTCATTTCCAAATCCTTCATAGATATTGGTATTTCCTTTCTCATCCGACAGGATATATCTGTTCTTACTTGGCGTCCTTTCCCGGGTAATAACAAAACCAGTGCTTAGCCATAGGGTAACCCGTGCAAAATTGGTACCCTGTCGAACAAAATCGCTGCCCCTCGGCTCATTATATAAAACCCACCGTATAGCTCTGATGACAGCAGATTTTCCATGGTCTGACGGTCCCACAATTACATTCAGACCGTCATGAAAAGCAAGCTCAGTATTTTCATGGGATTGGAAGTTTTCAATCAATACTTTTTCAATTCGAATCATTCTGTATCCTGCCCCATAGCAAAGCTTTCCTGGGCAATGGCTATCCTCCTTAAAGCTTCTTCTTTTACTTCTCTGCTCAAATCTTGATTGGATGCTATATTTTCAACAATACCGGCAATATCAATCTTTTTGTATTCCATAGATTTGGATATACCCTGGTAAAACTGATGAAGTCGAACACTTCGGTCTTTGGCTCTTTCCAATTCTTCACGGTCTAACACCTCTTCCCCCGGAAGCGCGGATTTAAGTTCAATTTCCCGTATTTCAACCCGTTCTTTAAGTTCTACATACACCACCTTCGGTTTCCTTTCAATTTCAGCAATACTGTTGGAAATCCTCACAATACTTCCGGGATTAACAAAGTACTTCCCATTCATTTCCACTATTCCAAAACCGCTGTGATAATGACCCGCAAAAGTAATATCGGCTTCGGTATCCTTTATGTCATCAATCAAAGTGTATTGTATTCCTTCATAAAAGGGCTTTTTCAACAGCATCCCGTGTACAATATTTATGGCATAGTCCACAGAACTGTTCTTTTTTACTATATAATATTCGGCAAATTTTTGTCCATCTATATCATAGTTATAGGATTTTCCGGTAAGTTGAAGGCTTATTCCATCCTTCTTCAAAATAATCTCTTCATCGTCTTTCAGGAGTTTTACAATTCCTGTTCCTTCAAAAATTCCAAGCATGGTTCTGTTTAATGTATTCGGATTCTGCCCATACATGTCATGATTTCCCGCAACAGTATAAATTTCTTTGCCGAAGTTTTTAATAATTATTGCAAACTCCCTCACAATGGAAGGTGATATATCCGGCCTGTCAAACCAATCCCCCCCATGTAAAATATAGTCAACCTCCAGGTCCTTTGCTATATCACCTATTTCCCGGAATTTTCTCTTTAGGGTCTCATAGTAGTTGTCTTTCCGATTTTTGGGATTAGTTCCTTTAATATGAGTATCTGTAAAAAAGAGGAGCTTCATTGAAAATCACTCCTCCATATCCTTTTTCTGTTCATACTTTTCCATATAGTCCTTCCACCATTTTTGATTTTGTATAGTACTAAGTTCCAAATCCAGATGGGAAGCATCGCCCTCAACTATAACATTAAACCTTTCATTTTCATAGTCAACTATTGAAACTGCAGTATTATCATACCATTTTATATCAATCATATGTTCCAAATCAAGATGGAAAAAATGACACATAAGAGCTCGTATAGCAGTGCCATGGGTTACTATGCACACGTTTTTGCCTTTGTTGTTGTTTATAATATACATTACCTCATTTATAAGCCTTTCCTGAAACTCTTTCATTGTTTCCCCATTCGGCATTCTGTGAATATGAGGTTCATTTTCCCAGGTATGATACTCTTCCGGCCACAAATTCGGCAAATCATCCCACTTTTGACCTTCCCAATCTCCACCGTTAATTTCTTTCAGCTTATCGGTGCGAATGATGGGCAGTCCCTTTATATCTGCAATGTACTGAGCTGTTTGAATTGTCCTCTTTAAACTGCTGGAATAAAGAACATCTATATCTATATCTTTTAACCTTTCCGCAACCTTTTTTGCCTGAACATGCCCCTTTTCAGTAATACCCGAATCGGTCCAGCCGTGAAAAATTCGGTAGTAATTTCCCTCAGCTTCCGCATGCCTTACGAAAATGAGCCTGGTTTTCATTTTATATCCCTCTTTCGAAGTAACATTTTTAGTTTAACTCTAACATTCCTATTATATCATTAACATCCTTTATTCCATATATTCTTAAATAATTTTGTATTCCTTCCAAAACATCAACACAGGCATTTGGATTCACAAAATTGGCCGTACCTACCATTACTGCACTTGCCCCGGCCAGCATAAACTCAATTGCATCGTCACCGGTAGTTATACCGCCCATTCCTATAACAGGTATCTTAACGACCTGGGAAACTTCATATACCATTCTAACTGCAATGGGTTTAACTGCAGGTCCTGACAATCCACCGAAGTTGTTGGCTAAAATCGGACGCCTTTTGTGGATATCTATTGCCATTCCATACAAAGTATTTATCAGGGATATTGCATCGGCACCTTCTGCTTCACATGCTTCCGCTATCTCCTTTATATCGGTAACATTTGGTGTAAGTTTCACAATTAAAGGCTTGCTGCAGTGTTTTCTAACTTCCCTGGTTATCTCTGTTATTCCGGAAACAGTATTTCCAAAGGACATACATCCTTTTTTTACATTGGGGCAGGATACATTGAGCTCTATAGCATCAATATCCTCATGAGACAAAATATCTGCCATTTCACAATAATCTTCAAGAGTATTTCCGGCAATATTTGCAATAATAGCTGTATTGAATTTTCTCAAAAAAGGAATCTCATCTTTTATGAAAGCTCTTACCCCCGGATTCTGAAGTCCGACACTATTTAAAATACCCGCCGGTGTTTCGGCAATTCTGGGCGGTCTGTTCCCCTGTCTGGGCTCTAAAGTAAGTCCTTTGACCGAAATTCCCCCAATTTTATTTAAATCGGTGTACAGGCTAAATTCCCTTCCGAACCCGAAAGTACCCGATGCTGCAATAACAGGATTGGAAAGTTTCAACCCGCCAATATTCACTTCCATTCTGGGCATATTATCACTCATCAAAAATCACCTCATCACTCCAGAATACAGGGCCATCCTTACATACATGACGATACTCCCAGCCATCTTCTTTTTTGGTTTTACAGGCACAAACCAGGCACGCTCCGATGCCGCATCCCATCCTCTGCTCCATTGATACCTGACATTTTATATTATTTTTCTTTGCAATTTCAACGACTTTCTTCAGCATGGGGGTAGGCCCGCAGGTGTATATTATATCAAAACTGCAGCTTTTCAGATCATCTTCCAGTATATCGGTAACCAGTCCCTTATGTCCCATGCTTCCGTCATCAGTGGAAATATTGAGCACGTTGCAGTTAGACTCAAATTCATCCACCAGTACCGCAAAATCCTTATTCCTAAATCCAATATACGCCCTTTTTTCAGCACCCTTTATCTCTCTTAAGGTATATAGAAGAGGGAATATACCTATTCCCCCTCCAACCACTGCAATTTTCCTGTACCCGTCGTCAAGGTGAAAGGGAGTGCCTAAAGGTGCTATTATATCAATTTCACTTCCGGTATTTTTTTGAGAAAGATATTCCGTTCCTATTCCCTTTATCTGAAATACGATATCGAAAGTTGCCCTGTCCTTATCCACTTTGCATATGCTAATGGGTCTTCTGAGCAAAGCATTTATACCTTCACTGCATTTTACATTCACAAACTGGCCGGGCTTGGCATTTTCAGATACATATTCCGACTTAATTGTCATCCTGTAAATGCCCTTTGCCAACTGTTCAGTTTTTTCAATCTGTTCTCGTAAAACTCTAGACATTCTCATCCTCCAAAACCAAAGTTCTATTTTCAACTGTCCCAAAAAAATTATAAAGTCTAATTCACAAAAGTGTACACATTCTCTTCTATCATATTTTGAGAGAAAATTAAAGAAAAACATTTGTAGCTTTATACATCAAAAATACTCAAATTATAAACTTCAAGGTCCTTTTCCCGTTTACCCAGTTTTATACACTCCAGTACTGCCTTTGCAGTATCTAAGGAAGTCATACAGGGTATTGACATTTCCACTGCCTTTCTTCTAATCTTAAATCCGTCTCTTTCCGGCTGTCTTCCCCTTGTAGGCGTGTTAATTATCATGCTGATTTTTCCTGACTGTATCAGATCCAGTATATTAGGTTCCCCTTCTCCTATCTTCTTTACTGCATTAGTAGCAATACCGTGAGTATTCAGCATATTGGCGGTCTTACCCGTACCGTATAGTTCATAGCCTAATTTTTCAAACTCTTCAGCAATAGATATCAGCTCTGTTTTGTCAGTGTCACGGACAGTCATAAGAATCCCGCCGCTTCTTTCAGGAATCTTTATTCCTGAACCGATAATTCCTTTGTACAGTGCATCGTGGAAATCCTTTGCAATTCCCAATACTTCTCCCGTGGATTTCATCTCAGGACCCAAACTTGTATCTACATCGTGCAGTTTTTCAAAGGAGAATACAGGAACTTTAACTGCATAATATTCTGATTCTTTATATAATCCCGTACCATATTTGAAATCTTTAAGAGTTTTTCCCATCATAATCTTAGTTGCGATATTTACCATAGGTATTCCTGTTACCTTGCTTATATACGGAACAGTTCGGCTAGAACGAGGATTTACCTCAATAACATACAATTCATTATTGTAATAGACATACTGAATGTTGATAAGTCCCACTACATTCAGAGCTTTTGCAAGCTTTCTTGTATATTCGACTATCTTTTCTTTTAGCTTGACGCAAATTGTAAGGGAAGGATATACCGATATACTGTCTCCCGAATGAACTCCGGCTCTCTCTAAATGTTCCATTATACCCGGAATCAGTATGTCTTCCCCGTCGCAAATGGCATCAACTTCAATTTCTTTACCCATCATATACTTATCTATCAATATGGGATGTTCCTGCTTTACTCTTGTAATGATTTCCATAAATTCTTTTACATCATTATCGTTGAAGGCAATCTCCATACCCTGGCCGCCTAAAACATAAGAGGGTCTTACCAGTACAGGATATTTAAGCTCATTTGCAGCTTCTAATGCTTCTTCCAAAGTAAATACCGTTTTTCCTGCAGGTCTTGGTATTCCCAATTCTTCCAAAACCGCATCAAACTTTTTGCGGTCTTCCGCAGCATCTATATAATAAGGCTGTGTACCGAAGATTTTTACTCCCATTCCATCTAAAGCTTTTGTCAGCTTTATAGCCGTCTGTCCACCGAATTGAACAATAACTCCATCAACCTTTTCCTTTTCGACAATGTTTTCAACGTCTTCTGGAGTAAGCGGCTCAAAGTAAAGTCTGTCAGCAGTATCAAAATCAGTACTTACCGTTTCGGGATTGTTATTGGCAATAATTGCCTCATAACCAGCTTCCTTGAGAGCCCATACCGAATGGACCGAACAGTAGTCAAATTCAATACCCTGCCCTATCCTAATGGGACCCGAGCCTAAAACAAGCACTTTCTTTTTATCGGTCTTTTTAACTTCACAGGTTTCATCAAAAGTGGAATAGTAATAAGGAGTCACAGCTTCAAATTCTGCTGCACAAGTATCAACCATCTTGTATGTTGCACAAATTCCAAAATCTTTTCTTCTTGCTTTTACATCATCTATGGTACATCCTAAATATTTCGCAATAACCATATCAGGGAATCCCATCTTCTTAATCTTTTTCATAAAATCTTTGTCCACATCCTCAAGCTTCATTGTCTTAAGCTTTTCTTCCGTCATAACCAATTCCCTGATCTTGTTTAAGAAGAACATATCTATCTTTGTTACATCATTTATTTCTTCAAGGGTTATTCCTCTTCTTATAGCCTCTGCCAGAACAAGAAGTCTTTCATCATTTACATCCTTGATTTTATTACAGATTTCCTCATCGCTAAAGCTTTTAAACACATCCTGTTCCAGGGTAAAAATTCCCAGTTCCAGTGATCTCAGCGCCTTCATCAAAGCACCTTCAAAGGAACTGCTGATGGCCATAACTTCACCGGTTGCCTTCATTTGAGTTCCCAGTGTCCTCTTTGCCTTAACAAATTTGTCAAAAGGCCATTTCGGAATTTTTACCACCACATAGTCAAGAGTAGGTTCAAAGCAGGCAAAAGTTTTTCCGGTTACAGCGTTTTGAATTTCATCAAGACCATAACCTACAGCAATTTTTGTCGCCACCTTTGCAATAGGATATCCTGTTGCCTTCGACGCTAATGCCGATGAACGGCTAACCCTTGGATTAACTTCAATTACTGCATATTCAAAGCTGTTGGGATTTAGAGCAAACTGAACATTACATCCTCCTTGTATCCCCAATTCGGAAATAATCTTAAGGGCCGCTGTACGAAGCATCTGATATTCCTTGTCGGTAAGGGTCTGGGAAGGAGCAACAACAATACTGTCTCCCGTATGAACTCCCACAGGGTCTATATTCTCCATATTACATACTGTTATGACATTTCCCTTACCGTCACGCATTACTTCGTACTCTATTTCCTTCCAACCGGAAATACACTTTTCTATAAGGACCTGATTAACCCTGGAAAGTCTTAAGCCATTACTTCCCACTTCATATAGTTCTTTCTCATTGTAAACTATACCTCCGCCTGTTCCCCCTAAAGTATAGGCAGGCCTTACCACCACAGGGTAACCAATCTGGGCTGCAAACTCGAGGGCATCTTCTATTGTGTTTACAACTTTACTGGCAATACAGGGTTCTCCTATTCTCTCCATAGTATCTTTAAAAGCCTGTCTGTCCTCTGCCATCTTAATCGCTTCAGTGGCAGTTCCAAGAAGTTTCACTCCATGTTCACTCAAAAACCCCGATTCTGCTAGTTCCATGGCCAAATTCAGTCCTGTCTGGCCTCCCAATGTGGGAAGTATGCTGTCAGGCTTCTCTTTAATAATAATCTTTTTTAAAACCTCCGGAGTAAGCGGTTCTATATATACTTTATCCGCTATATTTTTATCGGTCATAATTGTAGCAGGATTGCTATTTACCAATATAACTTCAATATTCTCCTCTTTTAAAGCCCGGCAGGCCTGAGTGCCTGCATAGTCAAACTCTGCTGCCTGGCCTATTATTATCGGACCTGATCCAATAACCAAAACTCTCTTAACATCATCTCTTTTAGGCATTAAAATCCCCCTTAAAACTTTTCAAAACTGATAATTCTCTTCATTGAACCAACTTGTTTATTTCCATTTTCTTTTTGTATAACCATTTTTAGGTATTAGGAGCTTAAAAATTTTTAATATATAATTTTTGGTTTGATTTAATTTACATCTTATACTTATTCATCATTTCAACAAACTCATCAAACAGATATCCAGTATCTTTCGGTCCCGGTGAAGCTTCCGGATGGAACTGGACAGTAAATACCGGTACATCTTTATATCTTATACCTTCTATTGTTCCGTCATTCATATTCCGGTGACTCACTTCCATCCTTGTTTTATCCAAAGAAGATTCAACGATGGTATATCCATGATTTTGTGAAGTTATATAAGTCAAATCCTTCTCAAGGTCCTTCACCGGATGATTGCATCCTCTGTGGCCGTATTTCAGCTTTTCAGTATCCGCATTATTTGCCAAAGCTGTAATCTGATGTCCTAAGCAAATTCCAAACATCGGCTTTTTCCCCATAAGTTCCTTAACAGTTTTGATGGTTTCAACACAGTCCTTAGGATCGCCGGGTCCATTGGACAACATAATTCCATCGGGATTCACAGCCAAAATGTCTTCAGCCCTGGCATTGGCAGGGAATACATAAACTTCACAACCCCTATTTAACAGTGACCTTATTATATTCTGTTTGATACCAAGGTCAATAAGTGCAACTCTAAGCCCGTCACCCTTATAGTGTATAACTTCCTTTGTTGTCACACACATTACAGGGTCTTTTATAACATAGGCCTTTATTTCGTCAATCTTCTCTTCAAACTTAAACTCAGGGTCAGTAGAAATAATTCCCCTCATAGTACCTTTATCTCTCAATATTTTGGTAAGCTGCCTTGTATCGATACCTTGTATGCCGATTATATTGTTGCGTTTAAGGTATTGGTTTAAAGTCTCTATCGACCTCCAGTTACTAGGGTTATCACAAAGTTCTCTTACAATGAATCCCTTAACCTGTGGCTTGCTCGATTCAATATCATCAAGGTTAACGCCGTAGTTACCTATCAGTGGATACGTCATTGTAACCACCTGTCCACAGTAAGAAGGGTCTGTAAGTACTTCCTGATACCCTGTCATACCTGTATTAAAAACAATCTCCCCTATTACTTCACCTTCTATTCCAAAATTCTCACCTTGGAAAATGGTCCCGTCTTCTAATGCCAATATTGCTTTCATGTTTATTCACCCCAAAAATAACTTTAAAATTTTCTATAGTGAAATGGCTTGGTTTATATCCTCTTTCATTCTCAGTGCTTCTGCTCTTGAAGCTTCATTAAATCTATCCTCAGTATATATACCTTTCCACTGTTCATCTTTATAAGCACACATTATACTTCTTGAAGCATTTACTATTGCACCTAATCCATCACTTTTAAAAGAATGGGCAACATCCCTTGCTGTGCCACCCTGTGCACCATAACCGGGGACCAGGATATAAGCATTTTTTAAAATTTTTCTCAATATTTTGGCCTGATTGGGATATGTAGCACCTACAACCGCACCAACATTGCTGTAACCGTATTTTCCTATGACATTTGCACCCCAATCGTTTACATATTCGGCCACCTTTTCATAAATACTCTTACCTTCATGGGTCAAGAGATCCTGAATTTGTCCCGATGATTTATTTGAAGTCTTTACAAGTACGAAGATTCCTTTTCCATATTTGGCACAATCATTCACAAAAGGCTTTATTCCGTCAATACCCAGATAAGGATTCACCGTTAAAGCATCTACGTCATAAACAGCCTCATCGATGTTTTCATCAATTTTGGTTTTTCCCAGAAAAGCTGAGGAATAGGCTTCTGCCGTAGGTCCTATGTCGTTTCTTTTTCCGTCTGCGATACAAATCAAACCTTTTTCCTTTGCATATCTGCATGTTTCATAAAAGACCTTTATACCTTCAATGCCATACATCTCATAATATGCCAACTGCGGCTTAACAGCCGGAATAATATCATAAAGGGAATCTATTAAAATTTTGTTAAACTTTAATATAGCTTCTGCTGCACCTTTTAAATTTGCCCCGTATTTTTCAAACATCTCTTCTTTTATAAAATTAGGAACATAGTCTATTTTAGGATCAAGTCCAACAACGGTAGGATTGTTTTTCTCTTTTATTTTTTCGATTAAGTTATCTATAAACATCGCTCTTGCTCTCCTTCTTAAATGTTTTAATTATAAATAAACTTCCAAACTAATGATTTTTTCTTTTCAAATCTGGAACTGTAACGGTTATAACAACACTTTTTCCCTAACCACTACATTGCCGTTTACAATGGTATAATAAACAGTACCTTGCAGTTTAAAACCGTTAAAAGGCGAATTTTTACTTTTTGAACTGAATTTATTAGCATCCACAACATACTCTTCATCCGGGTCAATTATTGTCAAATCGGCACTGTTTCCAATTTCTATAGAACCTTTGTTAAGCCCTAAAATCTTCGAAGGATTCACACACATTTTTTCAATCAACTGTTCCAATGTAAGATGGCCCGGTTTAACCAGGTAAGTTATACTTAGAGGAAGAGCAGTCTCAAAACCAACCATTCCATTTGCTGCCAATGCAAACTCAACATTTTTTTCGTCTTCATGGTGAGGTGCATGATCAGTCGCTATAATATCGATAGTTCCATCTTTAAGTCCTTCAATAATGGCTTCAACATCTTTTTTAGTCCTTAAGGGAGGATTTACCTTGGCCAGAGTATTAAAACCATTACAAGCATCTTCTGTAAGCGTAAAATAGTGAGGACAGGTCTCACAGGTAACTTTTACTCCACGGCTCTTTGCATGCCTTATAAGGTCTACTGACAACTCAGTGCTCACATGAGCTATATGAATGGGAACCTTTGTATATTCAGCAAGGATAAGATCCCTTGCAACCATTATTTCTTCAGCAGCCGACGGAATGCCTTTAAGTCCAAGAACTGTAGACATATACCCCTCATTCATACATCCCTCGTCTGCAAGATCGAGGTCCTCACAATGGGAAATTACAGTTATATCAAACATAGAAGAATATTGAAGCGCTTTTTTCATAAGAGAAGAGTTTTTAAGGGGTCTTCCGTCATCAGAAATTGCCACTGCACCTGCAAATTTCAATTCCCCTATTTCAGAAAGCTCTTCACCCTTCAGCCCTTTAGATATTGCTCCTATAGGATAAACATTTACCACACCGTCTTGTTTTGCTTTATTGATAATGTACTTTACAATTGCCTGATTATCTATTACAGGATTTGTATTGGGCATACATGCAATTGAAGTAAAACCTCCTTTTGCTGCACTTCTTGTGCCCGTTTCAATATCTTCCTTATATTCAAATCCCGGATCCCTCAAATGGCAATGAGCATCAACAAGCCCCGGTATTACGTATTTTCCTTCTGCATAAATTATATCACCACTCACAAAATCCAAATCTTTGCCTATTTCCGCAATTTTACCGTTTTCTATCAGTATATCGAGACAGTCATTTATTTTTGATTTCGCGTCAACAACACGACCACCTTTAATTAATGTTCTCAACAGAATCCCTCCTTGTCAAAAGATACAATAGTGCCATTCTGACCGCCACTCCATTTGTAACCTGTTCATTTATAAGAGACTTTTCGCAGTCTACGACACCGGAAGACAACTCAACACCCCTGTTTACAGGTCCGGGATGCATAATCAAAGCATCTTCCTTTGCAAGTTTTAAACGTTTCTCATCAAGACCGAAAAATCTCGAATATTCACGTATACTTGGAAACAAACCTTTTTTCTGTCTTTCCAGCTGGATTCTAAGCCCCATAACCACATCAGCATCAATCAATGCCTCCTGAACTGTATTAAAGGCCTTAACTCCAAGTTTTTCGATCTCCGGTGGCAAAAGGGTGGCTGGTCCGGCAACACAAACTTCAGCGCCAAGCTTTGTCATTCCATATATATTGCTCCTGGCAACCCTGCTGTGATATATATCTCCTATAATTGCCACTTTCAGTCCTTTGAGACTGCCCTTTTTCTCAACTATGGTAAACATGTCAAGCAGTGCTTGAGTAGGATGCTCATTCATACCGTCTCCTGCATTAATAACCGATGCGTTTATATTTTTTGCAATAAGATGCGGTGCTCCCGACATTGGATGTCTTATAATAATAACATCGGTCCCCATCATATCTATGGTCTTGGCAGTATCAATCAAAGTCTCACCCTTAGCAACACTGCTGCTTGAAGCTGAAACATTGGCGGAACTTGCACTCATATACTTTGATGCCAGTTCAAAAGATAGTCTCGTCCTTGTGCTGTTCTCATAAAACAAAGTGACAATGGATTTTCCCTGAAGATGCGGAGTCTTTTTGTTTTTTGAAATAAGGATATACTTCATCGTCTTTGCTGTGTTTAAAATGTATTCAATCTCTTCTGCTGTAAGTTCCTTAAGGCCCAATAAATCTTTTGACTTTAAAACCATCATAGCACCTCACTAAACTTATATTTAAAATACTTTTTTAATCATTTTCTTCCACTATGCCCTGAAAAAGTACTAAAATTTTCAAGACCAAATACCGATTAGTTTTCCTCTTTTCAAGCGTTGGAAAATGGTGTAAAAAAATAGCAAGGATAAATATCCTCACTATTTTTGAAAATAACTATTTTACCAATTGAATTATAAGATGTTTTATGCATTATATATATAAAAGGAAAATACATCATCATTTTCTCCCTTAATTTAGTTATGAACATGTTAATATGGCCTTTCATATCAAATATCCTTTCCTAGATTAATTCAAAACAGATTTAAAATCATATATAAACCAATTGAACATATAAATTATTGGTTGTTCGCTCTTTCAAGGTCACTTATGGTAACTACATTTACTCCATCAATATCATGCAATTTAACATTGACAACCTCAGTTCTTGAAGTCGGTACATTCTTTCCCACATAATCGGCACGGATAGGAAGCTCTCTATGGCCTCTGTCTATTAAGACCGCCAGTTGTATCATCTTTGGCCTTCCTATATCCATAATTGCATCAATTGCTGCTCTAACCGTTCTTCCTGTATAAATTACATCATCCACCAGGACAATTTTTTTGCCGTTTATTGAAAAGTTTATCTCGGTTCCGTTTATTATAGGATGTTCTGCAAGCATACTCAAATCATCCCTATAGAGGGTTATATCCAAAATCCCAACTGGAACTTCTTTCCCTTCAACGCCTTTTATCTTTTCAGCTATCATTTTGGAAAGGGGTACACCTCGGCGCTGAATTCCTATTAGTACAATGTCATCTATACCTTTATTTTTCTCAATTATTTCATGAGCTATCCTTGTAACCGCCCTAAATATTCCGTTTTCATCCATTATTTCAGCTTTATCAATCATACCCGAACGCTCCATTTGATTTTATACAGTACATTTACTTTTATAAACATTATTACGTTTATACCAAAAAAGCTTCTTGCCAGATGACGGCAAGAAGCTAGAATACATAGCATATTTAAAATATATACACAAATATGTATATCCTTATACTATCATGCGCCACCTTTCAGCCTCACAGGACTTAATTAAAGGTAACTATTTAATTAATAATATACTAACATAACAAAAAATTAATGTCTATATTTAATTTAAAATTTTTTAAAAATTCATCATCCATTATCTGTTAACTCTTGCTCTAGGCTCTCGCCTTAAGTTTATCCCCAATATCCCCCCAATTGAACCTGTAATCACACCTATTATAAACATTATTATCACATGACTGTTAATGGAATAATCTCTGTATGCCAAACTGCTGACAAGGAATAAAATACCCATATACAATAGTCCGACAATTCCTCCATTTAACCAGCCCTTCCTTTTGATTTTGCTGCTGGCTATCCAACCGGCTACTACTATACTTACTAATGTAGTTATAATAACTGCCGAAGGAAAAAATTTATCCGGAAAATCGGTATAGTACAAAAAGAAAGCGAAAATCCAGAACAGCGGTATGGTTATCAAATATGCTATTGCTATACCTTTAACCATCGATACGATGTTTGCGTGCTCGCTTATGATGTTTTTGGCCGTTTGGCCCGTTTTGTTTATCATAAAACCCCCCCAATAAATTATTAATATGCTTACATTAATAATTTATTGGGAAGATTATTTTATTAGAACCAAAATAAACTTGACTTTTTTATTTATTTGTTTTCCTCTTTCATATCGTTTTTATAAAGGGTCAATATACATTCATCCAACTGTTCCTCTGTAAATACACCTTCCTGGATCATTTTCCTGTATGCCGGTTTATTTTTCATCATACTAAGGTATATTTCAAAGTCAATATTGTTTTTATTTTCTTTTACCATTTCAAACCCTCCTTATTTTTTCCATATCTTTACACTCTTTCTTTACATACCTTTATATTTTAGATAAAATTGTAAATATTTTCAATAATTTTTTAAATATTAAATAAATTTTTGTTTACAAGGAACTTTTATATAATTATATAAGTCTAATGTATATAAAACGCATCAAGACAAGGAGTGAGTTAAAATGAAATCCAAAATTGCACTTTTTAGTGTATTGTTATTGATTTTTAGCATATTAGTGCCTGCAACCGTATTTGCAGCCACAGACCCAGGTCTAGAGAATGCCATAAAAGCAACAAAACAATTGTTTGATATTCCCGACAGCCTCAGTAACTTTTCTTACAGCGTCAGAATTGAAGGAGATTTAAAAATTTGGACTTTAAACTGGAGTTCAAAAGACAATGACAGCACAAGTATCGAGGTATCCATTGACAATACCGGGGATGTTTTAAGCTATTACAAGTACATAAACAATGAAATCGTAAAAAAGCTTCCTACATTAAGTGAATCTGAAGCTCAAAAAAAAGCTGAAGAAATAATTGAAAAACTCAATCCAAACATACTTGACAGCATAAAGATATTAAAAAGGAATCGAAATGTTTCAATCAATGATTACGCATACTATTTTAGTTTTGTCAGAACCCACAACGGTATAGTATTCCCCAAAAACGGCATTGAAATCTCCATAAACAAACAAACCGGTGAACTTGAAAGTTACAGTAAGAATTGGTCAAAAGACCTGGTCTTCCCTTCTGCTGATAAAGCAATAACTCTTGAAGAAGCCCAAAAGGCTTTTAAAAAGAATCTGGGTATTGCCCTTACATACAAATCTTCAAGAGAAAACAAAAATATTAAAGTATATGGTGCTTATTCTCCCATATATGATTCCTACTACTATATTGACGCTTTTACAGGGGAGAAAATCAATCTTGGCAGCAGATACTACGATACAGCTTATGACATGCCTTTAAAACAAGGTTTTTCACTTGAATTTTCAGAAGTAGCATTTAATGAAATAGTACTTACTCCCGAAGAAATAGCCGCCGTGGAAGAAGTATCAAATCTATTGCCTCAGGAAGAAGCCGAAAAGATAGCTAGAGAATTAAATATTTTAGAACTTGACGACTCCTTTACTCTTTCAAGTGCACGCCTTTATAAAGGATGGTTTGAAAAAAATGGGTATGAGTGGAACCTGAATTTTACAAAATCCGATGAGAAAAACTATTCGAGAGTAAACGTAACAATTGATGCATCAACCGGTGAAATTACAAGCTTCAGCACAGGATTTTCCATGCCCGATGATGATACAGTAAAATATGACAAAGACACCGCCAAAAAGGCTGTGGAAGAGTTTCTAAACCAAATACAGCCAATGAAGTTTAAAGAAACAAAACTTGAAGAAAGGGAAGATGAAATATCAACCGATGAAGAAATCGAAAAACCAAAATACTATTCTTTCCAATACACAAGAATGGTAAATGGCATTCCCTTTGAGGGCAATGGTATCACAGTAGAATACAATGCAGTTACCGGAAAGATTTTCGGTTACAATTTAGAATGGTATGACGTAGAATTTCCTTCTCTTGAAAAGGCAGTTTCATTGGACGAAATATATAATGTTTTCTTTAGAGATATCGGATTGGAACTTCAATACATCACTGCAACTCCTGAAATTATTTTCACAATGGAAAAAGCATCAAATCCCAAACAGGAAGTTAAACTCGTATATGCCGTAAAATCCGATAAACCTGCAATACTTGACGCTTTTACAGGAACTGTACTGGATTATTCCGGAAACCCCTATAAAGAAGAAAAACCCCTTGAATACACCGATATTGCAGGGCACTATGCTCAGGATGAAATTGAAGTTCTTGCCCAAGCAGGTATTGGGCTTGAAGGTCCCGAGTTAAAACCCGATGAAAAAATCAAACAAAAAGATTTCCTGCTTTTAATCTCACAGATAATAAACAACGGATATGCTTTTTATGGAAAACTTTCATTAAGTGACGATAACGAAACCGATAATCTTTACCAATTGCTTATGCAGGAAGGAATAATAAAAGAAAGTGAAATAAATCCGGATAGTCCTTTGACAAGGGAAGACAGCGTGAAATTTGTAATAAGAGCATTGAAGTATGAAAAAATAGCAGAACTAAGCGATATTTTCAACTGCACCTTCAAAGACAAGGATGAAATAAATCCTGAACTTATCGGTCATGTTGTTATTGCAAAAGGACTTAACATCGTAAACGGCTACGGAAATTATTTCAGACCGAAAGAAGAACTGAAAAAAGCTGATGCCTTGATAATAATATACAATTATCTGCAGCTCTAACTTTCACCATGCTTTTTAAATGGAGGCTTTGTGCCTCCTTATTTTCTTTTAATTTTTAATTTTTTTTATTTATTAGTAGATATAAGCTGGAATGGATTTATTTAAATAAAATAAACTTTAAAAAAACGCTAAAACTAATCAGGAATAAGAATTAAAATTATAGGAGGTACAAATATGGGATTTTTAAATTTTTTATACAATAATAGCGAATCCTTAAAGAACACTAATACTTCAAAGTCCAAAGCAAACTCGAAGCTTCAGCCCTTTAACGAAGAGTTCTCTTTGGATTTAAGTACGGAACCCTATGGTACCCATATAAAAGAATTGGATAATTCTTATTCAAGCAGCGGTGTTGAGATGCAAGACACAAGAAACACCTTAAGAATCCTGTACAGCGGTATATTGGCTAAAAACGGTGCAAACGAAATATATGCCGTCATCGGATACGGGGATAACCTAAACTGGGAAAACGTTACCGAATATCCAATGCACAAGCTATCCGATGAAAAATTTGAGTTAATCTTCCCTGTAACAAGAACAGGCCAAATAAATATGGCTTTTAGGGATTCTTCCAACAACTGGGATAATAACTCGGGAAACAACTATACCTTTTCCAATTATATCTACGAGGGCAGCCATTAAGCTGCCCTTCCCTTTATATAACTATTTTTGAACTAAAAAATAATTTCTGTAATGCATAAAACCTACTGATTTTCCAAAGGTTTATTTGTTTTCCGATGGTGTAACACTGTCAATGGCATATCTGAATACCTTTATTTTTGTTCTATCCACACCGGTTTCAATAGTAATTTCGTTATCCTTAATATTTATAACTTTTCCCATTATTCCACCGATTGTCATTATCTCATCCCCAACCTTAATGGAATCCTGCATTTGTTTTCTGGCCTTTTCCTTCCTTTTATGCGGCAAAATTATTATTAAATACATAATTACCAGAAAAAACACAGGAAACAGCAAAGAAACTATAAACTCCTGAACACCTGTAGACATAGTAGCCCCCTCCTTTTATTTATATAAATTTATTTATAGCCAAATTTAGAGAAAAACTCGTTTCTAAAATCACCAAGTCTATCTTCCATTATAGCTTTTCTTACATCTTCCATTAATTTTAACAAAAATCTCAGGTTATGCCATGTTGTAAGCCTTATCCCCAATACTTCTCCGGCTTTTATAAGATGTCTGATATAAGCTCTGGTAAAATTCCTGCAGCAGTAGCAATCACATTCCGGGTCAAGGGGTGAATAGTCTCTGGCATAAGCAGCATCTCTTATTATAACTCTTCCTCTGCTAGTAATAACAGTGCCATTTCTCCCAATACGTGTAGGAAGTACACAGTCAAACATATCTATTCCCCTTATGGCACCTTCTATAAGATAATCCGGACTTCCTACTCCCATAAGATACCTCGGTTTATCTTCGGGCAATAAAGGTACTGTACATTCAAGCATTTCATACATTAATTCTGCCGGTTCTCCAACACTTAATCCCCCAATTGCATATCCGGGAAAATCAAGCTCTAATAGTTCATAAGCACTCTGTTCCCTAAGTTCTTTGTACATACCTCCCTGTACTATACCGAAAAGAGCCTGTCTGTCAGTATTTTTATGGGCATCTTTACACCTTTTGGCCCAACGGGTCGTTCTCTCCAGAGAATTTTTGGCATAGTTAAAATCTGCAGGATAAGGTATGCATTCGTCAAAAGCCATTATTATATCAGCACCAAGGGCATTTTGCACCTCTATTGCCATTTCAGGAGTAAAAAAGTGTTTTGACCCGTCTATGTGAGATTTAAAAGTTACACCTTCTTCTTTTATATCCCTCAAATCACTAAGACTGAATACCTGAAATCCACCACTGTCGGTTAAAATCGGCCTGTCCCAATTCATAAAGCCATGCAGTCCCCCGGCTTCTTTTACTATTTCATGTCCGGGACGCATATAAAGGTGGTAGGTATTGCTCAATATTATCTGTGCATCAATTGCTTTCAGTTCGTCAGGGGACATACCTTTTACAGTGGCCTGAGTACCCACAGGCATAAACGCAGGAGTATCAAAATAACCATGGGGAGTATGCACCCTTCCAAGTCTTGCTCCAGTTTGTTTACACTTTTTTATTAATTCATATCTAACTGCACTCATAACTCTCCAATACCTCAATCATCTTTAAGTAATCTTTTAATATCTATTTTTTCACAACTACTTTATAAACATAGCATCTCCAAAACTGAAAAACCTGTATTTTTCTTTTATTGCTTCGTTATAAGCATTCATAATTTTATCCTTTCCGGCCAGAGCACTGACTAACATCAATAGTGTTGATTCAGGCAAATGAAAATTGGTTATTAATTTATCCACAACTTTAAATTTATATCCCGGATAAATAAAAATATCCGTCCATCCGCTCTTCGGATTCAAAAGCCCCGATTCATCTCCGACCGTCTCCAAAACCCTGCAGCTTGTCGTACCTACAGCTATAACATTTCCGCCCTTTTTCTTTGCATTGTTGATTTTATTACACTCTTCTTCAGTTAAATTATAATACTCACTGTGCATTTTATGCTCAGAAACATTTTCAACTTTTACGGGCCTAAAAGTACCAAGCCCAACATGTAATGTAACATAAGCAATTTCTACGCCTTTTTGCTTAATCTGTTCCAAAAGTTCTTTTGTAAAATGCAAACCTGCAGTAGGCGCCGCTGCAGAACCTTTGTGTTTGGAATATACTGTCTGATACCGTTCCCTGTCCTCAAGAGGTTTGGTTATATAGGGCGGAAGAGGCATTATTCCGATTTTATCCAATATCTGTTCAAAGATTCCATCATATTCAAATCTTACAAGTCTATTACCTTCCTCAATCACATCCACTATTTCAGCTTTTAATTCTCCGTTCCCAAACACAAACCTTGCACCGGGCTTAGCTCTTTTGCCGGGTTTTAATATTACCTCCCATATATCTCCCCCGACGTTTTTCAGCAGTACAAATTCTATTTTCCCTCCGGTACCTTCCTTCTCACCGAGAAGTCTTGCCGGAATTACCCTTGTGTCATTCAAAACAAGGCAGTCTCCGGGGTTCAAATATTCTATTATATCTTTAAATATCCTATGTTCTATAGCGCCCGTTTCCCTGTCTAAGACCATTAATCTCGATTGCTTTCTGTCTTTTAAAGGCTCCTGGGCAATAAGCTCTTGAGGTAAATCATAATAAAATTCACTGACTTTCATAATATTCAAACACCAACTTAAAAAATTTTAAAAATTCGGCATATTTAGAATAATACATTAAAAAACCGTTCATTGCAAGGCATAATAACAAAATCGCTGCGCTGTATTACAGTAGTTAAAAACAATCCATGCATTATTATGCCTCAAAGTTTTCAAAATCATTTTTATAAATGCAGTTTTAAAAAATTTTGCAATACCCAAAGATACAAATATAAATAAAAAACTCCGAAGCATTTCATTAAAACCTCGGAATTTAAAATATCAATTTATATATTATAAAAATCCCTATTATTCCTGTAAACCCTAACTATTCAACCTCAGTTCCGGTAAAATAATGGGTAAGAATCTCTTTGTATGTAAAACCGGCCTTTGCCATACCTTTGGCACCTTCCTGGCTCATTCCCACTGCATGTCCCCATCCCTTTCCCGTAAAGGTATAGACTGTCGGAACAGAAGGTACTTTCCTTTTCGCATCATCAGAACCCGCCAGGCTTATACTGCTGCTTGTGTTTACAGTTTCCAGCCCTGAAGCAGTAAGCACTTTCTTACCGTTAAGCTGAGAGTTCACTGTACTGCCGTCCTGCGCCAAAACAGAAACATCGGAATCGGTGGTTATTTCATACCATTGGCTGTCTAGGCTTAAAAAGGATCTGGTATTGCTGTTTTTATACACCTGCTCTCCCTTAGAGCCTTTGACTACAAGTTCCGTTGCCCTGCCGGCTTCCGATCTCTTTGTAATATAGATTCCCAGTATATTTCCGATGTTATATCCTCTCTGTGCCATTATTTCGCCTATTTTTTGAGCAGTATAGGAAACCTGCCAATTATAATGCCATGAATTACCCGATTCATAAGGATCGTCCACACTTACCAGATAGGGATATCCGCTGCTTCCCCATACATTCTTGACATCTTCTGTCTTTCCGCCGCTGGAACTGAAATAATAAACTTCTGCCGGCTTGCCGTTATAAGTAACAATTTCTCCCCTTGTATCATCCACAGCTTTATTAGTGGCAGGATGTTCTACGCTATAACCTTTATAAACCTGGGAGTAAGTTGTTGAACACAGATTAAAATTCAAATGTTTGTATTTGGATAAGTTGTTTACAGTATAGGTCCTGGCCGCAACAGCCTGGGCTTTTAACGCTTCAGGATGAGAACTGGCTTCAATTTCCCCCGGCACAACCCCATAAAGATACTCCTCAAGGGGCAAAACATTTATAACTGTCATATCGCTCTCTGCTTGTCTTAAAACTTCAATCCCACCACGATACACTTTTTTGCTGTCACCGTTAATTCTAAAAAGTGCCGGATTCTTTCCCTCTTTAGGATAAATCCTTAAAGCTCCTTTTAAACTGTCATACATCAGTTTTACTTTGCCTTTGGAGTCAAAAACCACAATCCTTGTTGCAGAAGGAGAAACAGCACTAAATTCCACAACTCCTCCCAATTCTGCTTTCATACCATTCTCATCTTTGTAAAAACCGCACCATATCTGCCAAGTGTCAGCAAATACTGGGTAGGCATCAATTCCATTGCTTATATATTCATCAAGTTTTTGCTCCAAAGCCTCAAAACTGTCAAAATTATCGGCCAATTTAGCATGATAACTTTCATCTTTCTTTATTGTTAATGCATTCCCGGTGGTCTCTTCTATAAGCTTAACAAATCCATCAGCTGTATAGCTGCCTATTTTCAGTCCTGTTTCCCCATCGATTGTAAAGCTTGATACTGCAGTGTACTGTTTGGTTTTGGAATCATTGAAATACAGGCCGATTCTAACTTCTTCCGGTATGCCCGGATAAGCTTGACATACTACCTTGGATAAAAATACAATCACCAGCGGCAGTAAGATGAATAAAAGGTTCTTTTTATTTAATTTATCTTTAAATATGTACTCTATCTTACAAAATTTTAATCCAACCTTACAAAATTCCCCATGCATATTCTTCCTCCGACTTATCTTTTGTAATACAATTATTAATATATTTTATATCATAATATTCGACAAAAGCATACATCTACCTCTATTGTAACATAAATTTAATACATTAACTCCTGTTAATTTTTGCTTAAGCTTAGACCTGGAAAAATTAATTTGACAAGGTAATCCCAAAATGATATTATAGATAATAATTATATATGTATGATAGAGGTGCAGTTTTCAATAGTATGCTTACGGAGAAGTTTGGGCTTTGGTGATGTAAGTTGAAAGGGTAAACTGCCGAAGAGTAAATTTTCCCAATAAAAATTTACTCTGGTCATTCGGTTAATAGCCGCATGACTGTCATCAAGTTATTTGATGGAGCGCTATCAGTTCATATGAAAAGTTGTACATAGTACTTCTTTTGTCAAAAATTGGTGAACTGCTGGTATCCATACCAGCTTTTTTATTTTTAGTATTTTGATGTGTACAGAAGTGAAATACTTTTATTTATAATTGGATAGAGTTTTATAAATAATTTTGACTGGCAATTATCCATATATAAATTATGAAACTTTATTATGGATTTTAAGTATTATAGTAACAAGTAGTGTTTAATTATTAAGTCGGAAAGGATGATAAATATGAAGAAACCTATATTCACAGGTTCTGCAGTGGCAATTATCACCCCTTTTACAGAAAGCGGTGTGGATTTTGAAAAACTGGAGGAACTAATTGAATTTCAGATAAAGGAAAACACAGATGCACTGGTTATATGCGGTACAACCGGTGAAGCATCCACAATGCCCGATGAAGAACACAAAGAAGTAATTAAGTTCGCAGTGGAAAAAGTAAACAAGAGAATACCGGTTATTGCAGGAACAGGAAGCAACGATACCAAACACGCAGTAGCTCTCACTCAATATGCTGAATCGGTAGGTGCCGATGCTGTTTTGAGTGTTACACCCTATTACAACAAAACTACCCAAAAAGGACTTTATCAACATTTCAAGATAATTGCAGAAAGTGTAAAAATACCGGTTATGCTATATAATGTACCTTCAAGGACAAACTTAAATATCGATCCGCAGACTGTCAAAGCCCTGTCGGAAATTGAAAATATTACAGCCATTAAAGAATGTAACTTAAACCAGGTGGGCGAGATTATAAACTTATGCGGAGATGATATTACAGTATATTCGGGAAACGATGATCAAATCCTGCCGTTACTTGCTCTTGGCGGGAAAGGTGTAGTTTCTGTACTTGCAAATATACTGCCAAAAGAAACTCATAACCTCGTTGCTTCATTCTTAGCCGGTGATATAGCTGAAAGCAGGAGAATTCAACTCAAGTATCTGGATCTTATCAAAGCATTGTTTGTAGAAGTAAGTCCAATTCCGGTAAAAGCAGCGATGAACTTAATGGGTATGAATGTCGGAAACTGTCGTCTTCCATTAGTTGAAATGAGTGAAAAGAACTTGAATTATCTGAAAGACACCTTAAAAAAATACGGCTTAATTAATTAACATATTCTAGCTTTTTACATTTAGGGTAAAATATTAAAAAAATACAAATAGAAAAAGGATGTGCTTGTGCTAATGATAAACATATTATTAAGTGGCTGCAACGGTAAAATGGGGCAAGTAATTACAAGGCTTGCCGCTGAACGGGAAGATTTAAAAATAGTAGCCGGGTATGATCAAAATACATCCATTCAGAATACATACCCTGTTTTCTCCGATTTAAGCAAATGTGATGTGAATGTGGATGTAATTATTGATTTTTCACATCCCGCTGCTTTAGAAAGTTTAATGCAGTATGCCGTTTCAAAAAAAATACCTGCTGTAATAGCAACTACAGGTCTTTCCAGTGCGCAGGTGCAAATGTTAAAAGATGCCTCAAAGGTAATTCCCGTTTTCTTTTCTGCCAATATGTCATTAGGAGTAAACCTTTTGATTGATTTGGTAAAAAAAGCTGCTCGTGTACTGGCAAAGGACTTTGATATTGAAATTGTTGAAAAACATCACAATCAAAAAATAGATGCCCCCAGCGGTACTGCTTTAGCTATTGCTGATGCTATCAACAGTTGTTTGGAGCAACAGCAGGAGTACATATATGACAGACATTCAAGGCGAAAAAAAAGAAGCAAGAATGAGATCGGAATACATGCCGTAAGAGGCGGGACCATTGTTGGCGAGCATTCGGTTATATTCGCCGGTAATGATGAAATAATTGAAATAAACCACATAGCTACGTCAAAGGAGATATTTGGTGTAGGAGCTCTTAATGCAGCAGTATTTCTGCACAAGAAAGGTTCCGGAATGTACAACATGGACGACTTAATCGGAAGTAAATAAACTATAGCAAAAATGCCTTGTAATTACCGTTTCAAATAAATCCTATTTTCTAAATATTAAATCTTTAATGCCAAATAGGTTATATTTTAAACGGTAAAGAGGCATTTTAGTATATGAAACAGCAAATCAAAATCTCTGGAGGTGTTTGTAATGACTCAAAAACCGGTTACAAGTCTTGATGTTACTTACAACGTTTCGCTCATTACGCTCAAGAATCTTCCTAATAACATCAAACTTATATCTGAGGTATTTACTTCCATAGCCAATGAAGGCATAAGTATTGATATGATTAGCAAATCTCCTTCATTGAAAGGAAACACCACTGTATCCTTCAGTCTCCTGAATGATGATTTGGTTAAAGCAATGAGCTGTTTAAACAAATTTAATGAAAAGGCAAGCAAACTCAGCTTGGAAATAGACAGTTTCAACACTAAGTTCTGTGTCTTCGGCAAAAATATGAAAGACATTCCGGGAGTTGCAGCCAGGTTATTTAACGCCCTGGCAAAGGAAGATATTGAGATAAAGCTTGTAACAACCTCCGAGTCTGATATTTCATGCTTGATTGATGAAAAAGATACCGATAAAGCTATAGCTTGTGTAAAAAAGGAATTTGAATTGGAATAAAACCAAAGGGGCTTAATGCCCCTTTATTTTTTCATATTTCCCTTGATATATACTAGTATTCTATTCCTTTTCTTGCGCCTAATCCCTTTTGAAAAGGATGTTTTATACAATTAATCTGTGATACATAATCGGCAGCTTCTATTAGTTTTTCAGGTGCATTCCTGCCCGTCAATATTAATTCAACATGGTCTGGTTTATTCTTTATAATATCGAGAACCTCATCAACTTCAACAAGGCCGTTTCCCAATACTCCAATAATTTCATCAAGTATAAGGACATCACAGCGATTATTCTTTAAAGTATCTCTAATAAAATCAAAGGCATTAGCTATTTCAGCTTTTAGTTCCTCTATTTCCTCCCTATTTAGAGTCCAAACAAATCCTCTCTCTTTTTCAAAACGAAACAGCTTAAAACCCGGTTCCAATTTTTTTATAGCTGTCATTTCTCCCGTTTCACTGCCTTTTAAAAACTGAACCATATAAACAGTCTTTCCTCTGCCAAAGGCCCTTATACCTAGTCCTATTGCCGCCGTTGTTTTACCTTTACCCTCTCCGGTATATATATGCACTAAACCCTTTTCCATCTTCATCCCACACTTTTTCATTTTATTTGCCACTTATTTTAACAACTACCTGTCGGTTTTTCAATAATATTATTGCTTACTAAAAATTTTTTTATAAAAGTATTGACATAGCTTTTTTATGCTAGTATAATCAATTATGCTGATTGAAAAACGCATAACACATTAAGTGCCATTCATTACACTTACAGTTGATATGCGGTCGTGGCGGAACTGGCAGACGCGTACGTTTGAGGGGCGTATGGGCGACCGTATGGGTTCAAGTCCCATCGACCGCACCAAACGTAAACCATCGTTGATACGATGGTTTTTTCGTTTATTCGGCTTTTTTCAAATTAACCTTTTTTCCCTGCCGGATAATAGCCTGACAAAATCATTTCATAAATAAAAATGGCTATTGCCTTTTAGCAATAACCAAAATAAACGTTATAGCCGTCCTGTTTTTTTAATACCGTTACTTCATACACGCTTTGCTTAATACCTCACCAATACTTTCCCTCAGAATAAGGTTTGCTCTGACATCATAAGGTGTCTGAGTTTTATTAATCAATACAAGTTTATTCCCTCTATAATAAGATACCAATCCCGAGGCTGGATAGACCGATAATGAAGTACCTCCCACAATGAGAACATCAGCCTTTGAAATATATTCTACTGATGCTTCCAAAACATCGCTGTCTAACGCTTCCTCATAAAGCACTACATCAGGTTTTACAATTCCACCGCAGTCATCGCACTTGGGAACTTGTGATGCTTCAAGAATATAGCTGAGTTGGAAGGCTTTATGGCAATTCATACAGTAATTCCTGTGAATTGAACCGTGAAGTTCCAAAACCATCTTACTGCCCGCCAATTGATGCAGTCCGTCTACATTCTGAGTTATTACAGCTTTCAGCTTCCCCTCTTCTTCAAGTTTTGCCAAAGCTATATGTGCATTATTGGGTTTTGCATCTTTATAAATCATTTTACTTTTGTAAAACTCGTAAAATTTGTCGGTATGTTTCATAAAAAAAGTATGGGAAAGTATCTCCTCCGGAGAATAGGTACTGTCAGTCTTTTCGTTATAAAGCCCGTTTGCACTTCTAAAATCCGGAATTCCGCTCTCCGTTGATACTCCTGCTCCGCCAAAAAACACAATATTGTCTGATTGGCAGATAATTTCCCTAAGTTTTTCAACGCTCATGCAAATCACCCCATGACAAAAGAATTAGAACCCGCTCAAATCTTCCTAATTAAAATTTATTTTAAAACATAATAGGCTAATACACTCTGCAGTTCGTATATATCGACGCTTCTGCCAAATTGCTTTTGAATTGGCGCCTCTTCACCCAAAATCCAAATCAGAAGCTCTGCATCTAAATCAAAATGCCCTTCCGCTTCTATGCTAAAGCGAGTAATATTTTTGTACGGAATGGAAAGATATTCAATTTTTTTTGCAGTCATACCTTCTTTATCAACTAATATCAACCGTTTATTAGTAAAAATTATAAGGTCTCGCGTAATTCTATAAGCTTTTTCAACCTGTTCTCCCATTGTCAAAAGTCTGTCCATATCCTGCTCTACGTCTTCAGCATTCAACTCCCGGGAATTTCCCAACAACCCGTCAAATATCCCCATCTCATCTTCTCCCCTCATAAACTTCCTTGTCTGCAAAGATCTATTTTTGCAACATTATTTGATAATTTATATTCCGCTTCTGATTAGAAAACCCCACAGCGCCACACATATGGTGACTCTGTGGAGTCTTGTTTTGCATGTAAATACCCTTAATCAGCCGCTTGATAATTTTATTTTTGCATCTATTCAATCTAAAGCCAATTTTTCTGTACAAACTCATCTTTTCGAATATTTTTGCACATATATTCTCTTTTGTCAATAGTTTACTTTATTGTTTTTAATTTTGAAACCAACCTTTGATACTCGGCTTCGAGGAATTCTTTATCGGCACTTGGGCTTGAAAGTTTTGCTACTATTTCTGAAATTTTCATCTCGAGAATAATTTTTTCCGTTTCCCACGCCGAGCTATCTTTGCTTTTTTGCCGGCTTTGCCAGTAATCTTCCAGCTTCCCTTCAAAAGCTGTAATAATTCCATTTTCAAAAACCAGTATCCTGTCGGCAACCGAATTTACAAATTCACTGTCATGAGAAACAAACAAAACTGTTCCTTCATAATCTTTAAGAACATTTTCCAAAGCTTCTATCGATTGTATATCCAGATAGTTTGTCGGTTCATCCAAAAGCAGAATATTGGCATCGGAGACAAAAAGTTTGGCAAAGGAAACCTTTATTCTCTCTCCGCCGCTTAAACATTCAACTTTTTTAAATACATCATCAGTCTTAAAAAGCAACCTTGCAAGAATAGTTCTGACAACAGACTGTGTTTGGACACTATCTCGCATAACATTTTCCAACACGGTTTTATCGTATTCAAGATTGTCAAAAGCCTGATAAAAATACCCGATTTTTGCTTTCGGTACAATGCGTATACTGCTGCTGGAATTCTGATAAATCAAATTGAGCAAAGTGCTTTTGCCGGTACCGTTCTCACCCCACAAAGCGGTTTTAGAACCATTGGGAATATTAAAACATACTCTGTCAAATATCTTTTTCGTACCATAGGAAAAAGAAAGATTTTCAGCCGCAATAACAATCCTGTTTTCAGGAGGCATGGTCAAAGAAAAATCCAGCTTTATTTTCGGCAAATCCTTTGGTTTTTCTTTAACTTCAAGCTTATTTAGGCGTGTCAGCATACTGTTTATGCTATTATGAATTTTCTTCTGCTTTTCAGTTGCCTCCCTTTTGTGAAGTCTTGCTTCGGAATTTCCCATCCGTTTAGGCGCTTTTCTCATGGACTTAGATCTTTCCAGCCTATCCTTTATTGCAGCTTCAATGCTTGCTTTTTCAGAAATATACTTTTCATATTCTTGCAAAGCACTCTCATACTCTATTTCACTCTGCTTTTTGTAAAAAGAATAGTTTCCGTTATAATACTTAAGCTTTCCATCTTTAACCTCAATTATTTTATTGCAGAGGCTGTCCAAAAGATGTCTGTCATGGCTTATAAGTATTAAGGAGTCCACCTTGGAAAGCTTTTGCTTTAAGAGCTCAACACCTTTATAATCCAGATTTGCTGTCGGTTCATCGGCAAGTAGCAGTATGCTTTCATTGCTAAAGGCATTGGCAATTTTTATTCTGGTCTTCTCTCCCCCGCTAAATACTCTTTGATGGGATTTGCAAGCCAAGTTGAATTCCTTTAGCAGTTTTTGGTCAGCTCTTATACCTTCATCGGAAAACTGGCGTATATAAGCAACATGAGAATAATGCTTCACAAAGCCCCTGTCCGGTTCAATATCCTTTGCAAGAATATTCATAAGAGTTGTCTTTCCCGAGCCATTAGGTCCTACTATCCCGATTTTATCTCCGGAATAAACTTTTAATTCATCAATCTCAATAATAAGCCTGTCTCCATAGTATTTTTTTATATCGGCAGCTTCCAATATAAGCATAAAAAAATCTCTCCTTTCACCCTCGTTGGAGCATTAAGTTCCAACCAATAAATAGCAAAAAACTCGTTTGATAAAAATCAGACATTTTTCGCTACAGGTGTGCCGGAAAGATGTGACAGACATAGACACAGAAAATACAGCAAGGTATTTGACTGTAGTAAATAATCTCTCACTAATCCAGCACAAAACAAGAGCATAGTGCTCTGCATAAAATTCCAAGGCGATAAAGCCTTGATCGGTTTTAATTCTTGTCACGCCAATTAATAAACCGAAATGATTTTTGCTGAATTAGTCAATCTTCATTAGTCAATACCTTACCCTTTCTTTATATTTTTAATTATTTGTAATTTTGTGCATTGTTTGCTGCTACAAAGTCTCCTGCTTACATTGTAAAAGTACTGATTATAGGACAGAAGACAGAAAGGAAAATAACCAATACAATTGTCCCGATTAAATATTTTTTCATAATACTCCTCCCCTAATGAACCAAATCAAAAAAATAATAAATTACAAGTATATGGAATACTTTCTATCTTTTTATTATAAATATATACACGATTCATATATAGCATACTGATAAAACTGCAATAATTCTATATTACCCATATACTGCTTATCTACGATTTATTATAAACACAAAATTCCTGATTGTAAATATTACAAAACAACTATTTTATGTTAATTTATTTTGCCCATTCACTGTTATATTAACTTCTCCACATATATGTTCCAACATCATACGCTTAAATTATACAACCTAGCTTTTTTTCGCAATCTTTAAAACCGATGTACCAAATTTTTTTACAAGTAATTGAAAATAATCAATTCCCAAAACAGCATAAACTATTATAACCGGTACAAAATTGGTAAAATAACGTCTATTTGCTTCCCACCCGAGTAAAAAAAGAAATATTCCAAATACCGCTACCAATGGTGCTAAATATATATTTTTCTCCTTACTAAAGAAATATTTCAGTGCAAGAAGAACCATAAAAAGCATGAGTGTAAAAAGAATTGCTTCACAGATGTGTCTGTAAAGTTCATATTTATCTCCTTCACTTATAACAAAACTATGCAAAACGTTTTTATCCTCACGGTCAGCCAAAAAGTCGTCAAGCCCAAATGTACCGTCACCAAAACACTTTACGCTTTTTTTCGTCAGGAACTTAAACATTCCGTCAGGTCCATATTCCGAAATCCGTCTCTTAATTTCCTGAATAATTGCAGCTTTCCTCTCGTCCGGGTCTTTGAAAGATCGTGTAAAAAGATAATCGTCAGGATTATATCCTCCCGAACCCTTAAGCCCCATCATGACCCAATGTACATAAGGGTCGTTATCTTGTCTTGCTCTTTCTCTATCCAAATGATAGGAATAAATATAAACGTTGAAAACAGCAAAACAAATCAGTATAACAGAACAAACAACTGCATTTGCCGAAATTGCTTTTTTCCAGTTACTGTTAATAAACATATCTATTGCAACAGCAATTACCATAATTACTACGGTAAACTTTATTTTCATTCCTATCGAAGCCGCCAATCCCATCAAAATGCAAATTAAGAAAAACTTCTTATTATACGATGTATCCTTCAATTTCAAATAAAGGTAATAGAACAACACAGGAAAAAGCATTGAAAGGGAATCAGTATAAAAAACAGGTGCTATAAAATAAAACGGCAAGTAAACTGCAAATATCACCAGGGCAAACACTGCCTGTTTAGCACCGGAAATGTGCTTTAAAATAAGGGATACCACCATCATTGTCAAAATCGAAAGTATGGAGTTTACTATCATACCTACAAGAAAATAATCTTCGAAACCCAAAAAAGATGCAATACTGAAAAAGAAATGTAAAAATGTCATTGCTCCAAGATTGTTTGGAAAATGATAATAATAATCATAGTACTTTGCAAAGGTTCCTGTTTGCACCCATTCAATAGCTCCCTGGTAAACCGCTTCTATATCAAAATCCGGTTTAAATCGGAGAAATAAGCCAAAAGACATTTGTACTATAAACATTATACATAAAAATGATAATAAATTTTTTTATAATGTCGGGTTAAAAACTCTTCAATTTTACGCAAACGTATATAGGCATAAGTAAGCAAATAAACTGCTGCAAAAATATAAAAAGACAAACCTAACTTTTTATAATTATACTCTGCATTATTAAATAAAATGTTTACAAGAAGATAAGAAAAACAAACTGAAAAAAAGGCACAGAACATATATACAAGAAATTTTTTAAAATTGTTAATCCTGCTTATCATATTTATCCCTTCTTTTTCCCAAACAAAAATATTGTATTGCTTATATAGCTTTACGATAATTATTTTATCATACCATATATTTACTGTCAAAATTGTGTGTCATATCGTACTGCATTATGTCTCATTGTGCTATATTGAGTAATATTGATTCTTATTAATCTGCTTTTAATAAGACATTTTTGCTTTAACCTAATTGCTACTTTGTTTATTTCACCCTTTACAGCAATTCCTTCCTTAAAAATCATAACATTCTGTTTTACTGCAGAAAGACTCTCTTTATTTCCTTGACAGTATGGAATTTATCTCCTAAGGAAACTTCTCAATAACATATTTTAAGTATTTTCATCCATGTCATTTCCTTTAGGCATAATCTGCTTATTTCATCAATAACCGTTTTATACGCAATGAGTAAGTCGATACAAATTCATCCCTGTTTAAAATAAAATCAAATCAATTCAAAATTATACTTCAGATAATTCTATTTACATTAAAAATTTTTCATTCTTTACCTTAGAATATAATTAATATTAACAATTGATCAATTTAATGATATACTAAATTTAGTCAATGCTAAAAGACAAAGATTTTATTCCATTGCCATTAGTATTTGTACTATGCAGAAAAGCAGGCTTTGGTAAATTAATTTAAACTATATAGTATTCTAGAACTCAGGAGTGTATTTATTGTGGATGCAAAAAACATATTAAAGATTGCCGGATTAAACATTGGAATTGCATTATTCAATATTATCCTTTTCTCACCGGGCTTAATGAACATCCGGTTTGATACTTCAGATGCTTTAGGCACTGCATTAGGATGTACCGCCATATTTTTAAGTTTGTCTTTTTTCATCTATGGAAACTACAAACTTCTAAACCAAAAAGTTTCCACCGTAAGAATAGATGAAATAAGTAATTATGAAGACTGTATTGCAGTCCTTAAGCAGTCCTATGGAAAAAAAACTTTCGATAATAATATTACAACAATAATAGAACAGGTGGAACACCTCAAAAAAAAGAAAAAAAAGATATTTGACTTACTCAATCAAAAGTTTGATGCTATAGACGAGGTTTACGAAAAGTTTAAAACAACAATTTTTGATGTGGAATATGTTTTTTTTGCCAACATAAAAAGTATTTTAAACAAGATAAATGCTTTCGATGAAGAAGATTATGAAAGGATGCGCAATCTTTCTGCTCAAAAGGAGTTTTCTACCGAAATTATTACTTCAAAAATGAATATATACAATGAATATATCTCATTTGTAAAAAATGCAATAGAAGACAATGAAGAAATACTTCTGAAACTTGATGCACTATTACTGGAAATTTCCAAATTTGACACTCTTGAAATAGGAGAAATTGACAATATGAAAGAAATTAAAGAAATGGACGAATTAATCAGAAAATCCAGATACTACAGATAAGCTTTACAGTTCGTTGAATAATTCTATAATATAAATTTATCAAAAATTAAAGATTGCAATTTCTAAAGCAAAAGCAATATTCTTCCAAATGCAATCGGTATTCATGTTTAGTTGAAGATTCTTAATTGAAAGGATGGTCATAATGTCAACAAACAAAAATTTAAAAACTGTATTAACTTTAGTTGGAATAGCACTTATTTTATTTGGTGTTATTTATGGCGGCATTTCCCTGACAAAAAATATGGGTAAAAGCCAAAAAGTAATATCTACCGAAAAAGCAGAGGAAAAATTAGAAAAACTTTACAAAAATATAACCGTAAATATGGTTGAAGCAAAAAAAGGACATGTGGATATTAATCCTCCTGACCTCAAAGAAACTCTTCCGGACATTTCGAAATATCCTCCACAGGTTGAAGCTACCACCGACACTTTTATAGAAATCTTTTCTTCCACTGAAAAATCCGGTGAAAAGAAAGACGGATGGCTACTTGATGTGGCCAGAGATTTTAACAACGCCAATATACAGGTTAATGGTCTACCGGTTTCTGTAAGAATAAGAGGTATAGCTTCGGGCTTGGCGACAGACTACATAACTTCCGGCAAGTATCTTCCCGATGCTTTTACACCTTCCAATGAGCTTTGGGGTGAAATGATCAAATCAAGCGGTGTGGAAATCAACCTTGTTGAAAAGCGTCTTGCCGGCAATGTTGCTGGAATTCTTCTTTCCAAAAGCAAACATAATGAACTGCTAAAAAAGTATGGAACTATCAACTTAAAAACCATTACTGAAGCTGTAGCGGCAAATGAAATAGCTATGGGTTATACAAACCCCTTTGCCAGCTCTACCGGAATGAATTTTCTAGTTTCCACTTTAAGTACTTTTGATAGCAAAGATTTATTGAGCGAAAAAGCCATTGAGGGTTTTGAAAAATTTCAGACAAATATACCTTTCGTAGCATATACTACTTTACAAATGAGAGATTCTGCCCAATCGGGAGTTCTTGACGGGTTTGTTTTGGAATACCAAACTTTCGAAAATTTACCCGAACTTAAAAAGGATTATATATTTACTCCTTTTGGAGTACGACATGACAGTCCAATGTACTCCATCGGTTCTTTGCCCGATATTAAAAAGGAAATACTCAATAAATTTATAGAGTTTTGCAAATCTTCAAAATATCAACAACTTGCTTCTGATTACGGTTTTAACAAATATGACGAATATACACCTGAAATGGGGCAAATAGATGGTGAATCCATAACAAAAGCCCAAAAATTGTGGAAAGAAAAGAAAGACATTAACAATGATATAGTGGCTGTTTTTGTTGCCGATGTATCGGGAAGTATGGCAGGTCAGCCGCTTATGAGGCTGAAACAATCCCTTATAAACGGCTCATCATACATCAGTTCTGATGCTTCTATAGGTCTTGTGTCCTATTCCACTGATGTCAATATAAATCTTCCCATTGCAAAATTTGACTTAATTCAAAGGTCTCTTTTTACAGGTGCCGTAGATGCTTTGACTGCAAACGGAAATACCGCCACCTTTGATGCAATTATTGTGGCCACTAAAATGCTTTTGGAAGAAAAAGCAAAAAATCCCAATGCCAAGTTAATGCTGTTTGTATTAAGCGACGGTAAAACAAATTCCGGGCACTCCCTGAACGATATAAGAAGCGTGATGGAGGCTTTTGCAATACCCATTTATACTATCGGATATAATGCAAATTTGGAAGAACTGGAACTTTTATCTCAAATAAATGAAGCAGCAAGTATAAATGCCGATACGGAAGATGTTGTATATCAATTGGGAAGTTTGTTTAATGCACAAATGTAATAGAGAATATTCTTTGTATGTTAAAAATGAGGTATAACCAATTGGTTGTACCTCATTTTCATTTCAGCTCTGCAATTTCACCAAAATAACTGCTCATAAACTTACCCTTTTTGATGGCTTACAAATTCTATTACTATAAAACTGTTCCCCTTTTGCTATGAGATTCGCAATTCTTGTTTTTATCTAAATTTGCTTCTTGCCTTTCTCGTCCTTTATTTTTTTAACTGTCTAAAGCCTTTTCGTAATTCTCAAGATCCTTTTCATAACTTTCATCTAAAGTACATCGGTCATCCGTTTCCTCTACCTGTACAAATAGCTTATAAGCTTTACTGGCCTCAATTTTATTCATTAAGTTCAATGTGCCAATGAAAAAAAACACCCACCTGGGTAGCTAATAGTAACTTTTTTAAACCTCGACAGTATAGGACCCATAAAAATAATTGAAGATCTCATTTCCACTGCGAGATCTTCCGGTATATCAGTGCTGTTTATCGTTGAAGAATCTACGGTAACCGTATCCCCTTCAAAGCTAACTTTGCACCCGATTTTCTTCAAGATCTCCAGCATTATTTGAACATCACTTAACCTCGGACAATTCTTTATTCTGCTTACACCACCGTTTAAAACAGTAGCAGCCAGTATGGGCAATACAGCATTTTTCGCACCTTCAACCGTTATTTCGCCTTTCAGTTTCTGCCCGCCCGTAACAACCAGTTTACTCATATTTACACCTCCACACAACTCGGTGGCTATACCCTATTCAATTAATTTAAGTTGTGTATTATATTAATATCTTATGCTGGGTTTACAAAAGTGTTACTTTATTGACTTATTTCGGTAGACATTCTTTCTCAGCTTGATTTCGCTTATTCCGTTTCATTGCCTCCTCTTTCAAAAACAACTCAAATTTTTAGTAATCAAGGATAAAAAGCAGTTAAAGTTAATATTGCAGAGTTCTTAAAATTAGTGAATCATAAATTCCCAAAAAAATATGTAAATGCTTTCAAAGTTATTTTTGTAAATAAAATAAAACACTTTCCGTTAAACAAAAACAAAAGGAAATCCCATCGGAATCTCCTCTTGCTTTCAAATATTCTATTCAAAATGGCAACATAAAAATTCATCCAGACTTTTACCAAGAAACAATAAGAGCACACTTTCAAACTTTAAGCAATTCCTCGATAATACCGTATATCTTTTCACTGGCATTTGTAATTCCCATCTTTTTTGAATTTTCAGCCATACTCTTAAGCTTATTTCTATCCCTCAGCAAATTGCTTATCTGCTCATAAAAAATACTGTGATTAAGGTTTTTTTCCAATATAACAATAGCCGCCCCCTGCTTCTCGAGTGCTCTTGCATTGTACTCCTGGTGATTTGCCGTTACATAGGGTGACGGTATCAGAATTGAAGGAACTCCCAAAGCTGTCAATTCGCTCAATGTAATTGCCCCAGCTCTGCACACTACCAGGTCCGCTGCTGCCATTACATCAGCCATATTATAGATATACGGAACTACCTTTATATATTGGGAATTAAAATTACCGAGCCTTTTTACTATTTTGTCATATTGCGTTTCTCCGGTAGCAAACAGCATATGAAAATCCTTCTCGTCCTTATGCAAGGAAATAAACTCGCACACTGTGTTGTTTATCGGTTCAGCCCCCCGGCTGCCTCCAAAAACCACTACAAAAGGCTTATCTTTTTCAATCTGAAGTTTTTCTCTGGCTGTTTTCCTGTCCATATTAAGCAGTTCACTGCGTAATGGGTTCCCTGTGAAAACAACCTTTTTTTTGTTTTTGAAAAACTTTTCCGATTCTTTAAAGCTTATAGCTACCCTGTCTACAAATCGAGAAAGCAATTTATTTGTAATACCGGGAAAAGCATTTTGCTCATGTATCAATGTAGGTATTCCCATTCTTGCAGCATTAAAAACCACCGGGCCGCATACATACCCCCCGGTACCTATAACTATGTCTGGTTTAAAATCCCTGATAATTTTTTTTGCCTCATGTAATCCTTGGAACAACTCTTTTACTGCTATTAAAGTATCAATAGACAATTTTCTCTTAAAACCTCTTACTTTTATAAGTTTAAGCTCAAAATTCTCCCTTGGAACCAGCTTAGTTTCAAGGCCCTTTTGGGTTCCTACAAATATTATCTCACAATCGGGGTTTTTACTTTTTATGTACTTTGCAATTGCAATTCCCGGATTTATGTGTCCCGCTGTTCCTCCCCCGCTGATTAAAACCTTCAAAACAATCTCACCTCAAATTCTATCATAGTTGGCATATCTCGAAATATTAAGCAGTATACCTATTCCACTCATCAAAAATATCAGTGATGTTCCTCCATGGCTAAATAAAGGCAAAGGCATTCCTGTAACAGGCATCGAAGAAGTAACCACTGCAACATTTATAATAACCTGTATAGCTACAAGGGAAGTAATACCTATAGCAACCAAACTGCCAAAAACATCGGGAGCGTTCACTGCTATTTTGACCCCTCTCCAAATAAACACAAGAAACAGCAGGAGTACAGCTACCACCCCAATAAATCCCATCTCTTCTGCCAGAATTGAAAAAATGAAATCGTTATACGGTTCCGGTATATAGAGAAACTTCTGCATACTCTTTCCCAATCCCCTGCCGAACAGTCCTCCTGACCCTATGGCATACAGAGACTGAACGACCTGATAGCCATCGCCTTGCATGTCTTTAAAGGGATCAAGGAATGACACCAACCTTCTTAATCTATAAGGAGAAAAAATTATCAAGGCTACCAAACCAGGAATTGCCGGAAACGACAGCAGCAAAAAATGACTTATCTTTGCTCCTGCGGCAAACAGAATTATGCAAGCCACACCAAATATAACAATAGTACTGCTAAGATGGGGCTCTAACAGGAGAAGTACGCCAAAAATCCCCAAAATCAAAAGGTAGGGTAAAAAGCCTTTAAAAAATGAATTTAAGTCATTCTTTCTTTTGGAAAGGCTATAGGAAAAGAACAGTATAATCGATAATTTTGCTATTTCTGATGGTTGAAAATTCAAAGGTCCAATATAAATCCATCTTCTTGCGCCTTTTACTACCTTTCCGAATAAAAGTACAAATATAAGAAGTACTATACTTCCCACTAAAAAAACAGGAGACCACTTACCAAGTTTTCTATAGTCAATATTCATGGTAACAAACATTGCAAGAAAAGCCAAAGGCAAAAACATTAACTGTTTCTTTATAAAATAGTAAGTATCGCCCATATTATTACTAGCATGGGGTGCACCGGCACTGAAAACCATTATAGTGCCCAAACACAGCAGTATCAACACTGTCATAAATAGCAGAAAGTCAAAAGGTTTTTTCGATGTATTCGAAGCCATAACTTCCCCCTTTTTAGCCTTAAGCCATCTTTTCATTCGATATGACCGGCTAAAAATTATTTTTTCTTATAATTTAACAATATCAAATTAAGCCGTTGTTCTTCTAGTAGAACTTTATTCCAAGAGCCAGCAAGCTGACAATACTTAAAATTAATGTAACAGTCCAAAATACATAGACCACTTTTACTTCCTTCCATCCTGAAAGTTCAAAGTGGTGATGTATCGGTGCCATTTTAAAAACTCTTTTTCCGGTAAGCTTGAAGCTTGTAACCTGAATAATAACCGACAGTGCTTCAATAACGTATATTGCTCCCACAACAAACAATATCAAAGGCAGTTTCATCACAATGGAAATCGCACCAACAGCTCCGCCAAGTGCCAATGAACCCATATCGCCCATAAACACCTTTGCCGGATGAGCATTGTAAGCTAAAAATGCAAGACAGCCTCCGGAAAGTATTGAACTGAAAATTTTTATGTACTCCCACTCGCTTCTTGTCATGGCAACTACAGAAAAGAAAAGTGTTACAATAAGTGTGATACCTGCACATAAGCCGTCCAATCCATCGGTAATATTAACTGCATTTGTAGATGCAATAAGCACCAATACGGTAAACGGTATAAAAAACCATGCCAAATCTATTGTCTTTTCCATTCCAAGTAAAGGAATTATTATATCAGTACCTATCCCTGACCTTGACACATAAAACGAAAAGACAACAGCTACCAGGAGAAGTCCCAACATCTTTTGATTCCAGTATAGTCCATCTTTTCTCTTTTTCACCACTTTAATAAAATCATCTATAAAGCCAACCAATCCAAAACCAACTGTGACCAGTGCAACGGCCAATATTTGTTTATCATATCTGGCATAAAAAATCGACAATACAATCATGGGAACTAAAAAAATAAATCCCCCCATGGTTGGTGTCCCTGTCTTTTTTAGATGGGACTGCGGCCCGTCATCTCTAACAGTCTGGCCAAACTTCAATTTGGTCAGAAAGGGAATAAAAACAGGTCCCATAGCCAGTGTAAGAAAAAAACTTACTATAAACATCAACACATGCGCAGATATATTAAGAGGTAAATTGCTCAAATTTTATCTCCCCCCAATAAAAATTACCTGGGTAATTAATGTATATTTTATAAAGCCAAATAAACTTTACACTTCTATAACTCAGTTGTCAATAGATTAACTATTTCCTCCATTTTCATTCCCCGAGAGCCCTTTACCACCAGGACATCACCCGGTTGTACAAATTCAATGAGAAATTTCCCGGCTTCAGCATTGTCTTCAAAATGCAATACTCTATCCTTATCCATTCCGGCTTCAATAGCACCTTCCAAAATAGCCTTGCTCTTTTCCCCTACAGTAAAAATATAACTTATTTCCTTCATAGCAGCATATTTTCCTATATCTCTATGAGCTTTTGCAGATATATCGCCAAGTTCAAGCATATCGCCCAATACCGCAATAGTTCTGTTATTACTGATTGCAACATCCTTAAGTACATTTATTGCTACTTCCATAGATTGCGGACTTGCATTATAAGCATCATTTATAATCTTTATTCCATTTAAATCAATTATATTCAATCGCATCTTTCCGGGTAAAAACTCACCGATACCTTTTATAATATCCTCTACAGGAATATTTAGCTCAACTCCTACAGCAATAGCTGCAAGGGCATTGTGAATATTATGTATACCCGGTGCAGGAACATGTACCTTGTAATCCTTATATCCGATAGTAATTTCGAAGCTTGTGCCCATTTCACCCTGGGAACTTATATTGTATGCTTGGTAATCCAGACCGTCTTCCATTCCGTAAAACACAGTTCTATGCTTAAGAAGACCTTTAAGACCGCTGAGTAAATTATCATCTCCATTTAGTATTACCAGACCATTGTCTTTTAATCCCTCTAAAATCTCCATTTTCGCTCTGAGAATATTCTGTCTCGATCCAAGCTTTTCTATATGGGATAATCCTATGTTGGTTATAATGGCTATATCGGGCCTGACAATAGATGTAAGCCGGCTTATCTCTCCAAGTCCGCTCATTCCCATCTCAACCACAGCAGCTTCATGGGATGATTCCAGATTAAAAACAGTAAGCGGTACCCCTATTTCATTGTTGAAATTCCCTTGGGTTCTAAGTACATTATATTTCTGCTTCAAAACACTATATACCATATCTTTGGTACTGGTCTTGCCTACGCTGCCTGTAATACCGACAAAAGGAATGTCAAACTTTTGTCTGTAGTGGGCAGCCAACTTTCTTAATGCAGCAAGGGTGTCATCAACTTTTATAACAATTTTACCGTCAACTCCGGATATATTTCTATGGGTTAAACAACCGGCTGCACCCTTTTCAAAGGAAGACAAAATATAATCGTGCCCGTCAAATCTTTCACCTACCAGCGGTATAAAAAAGTCACCATTTTTAACCGTTCTTGAATCGGTTGTAATATTTGAAAATTCAGCTTCCAAACTTCCGGAAAGCAGTTTTCCGTTCACTGCTTTTACTATTTCTTTACATTTTAATATCTCCATTGTTTTCCTCCACGTTGTCTGTATTCAACATACATTTAATCTCGGTTATTCTAAGCATTCAAATTCATTTCTGCAAGTATTTCCCTTACAACTTCCCTTTCATCAAAGTGTATTGTTTTGTCGTTTAACATTATGTAAGTCTCATGACCTTTGCCTGCAAGAACAATTATGTCTTTGGGTTTGGCTATTTGCATGGCATATTTGATTGCTTCTCTTCTGTCTACAATTGTTATATATGCAGCATTGGTCTTTTTAATTCCTTCTTCAATATCTTTTATTATTGCATCAGGGTCTTCAGTTCTCGGGTTATCCGAGGTAATTACGGTAAAATCCGCATATTTACCCGATATTTCTCCCATAATAGGCCTCTTGGTTTTATCCCTGTCTCCACCGCAGCCAAATACACTAATAACTCTTGCCGGTGCATAACCTTTTACTGTGGTAAGGATATTTTCCAGACTGTCGGGAGAATGGGCATAGTCAATAATTATTGTATAATCGGTTCCTGTCGGAACTACCTCCGCTCTTCCCGGTACCGTTACGTTTTTCAAACCTTCTTTAATATGCTCGATGGGAATTCCCATTAATGCACAGCTTCCAATAGCAGCAAGGGCATTGTATACGGTAAATTTACCGGGAATATTTACATGTATTTCTCCGCCAAACCAAGGTGTGTGAACTGTAAACTCTACACTATCCTGTTTTTTCACAATATCAGTGGCTTTTATGTCGGCATCATTGTCAATACCGAAGGTATATACCTCACACTCTGCATTTTCCACCACTTTCTTTCCATACTCGCTGTCAATGTTTACAAGTCCTTTTTTGCACATTTTAAACAGTTTTATTTTGGCTGCCAAATAGTTTTCAAAAGTTTTATGAAAATCCAAATGGTCCCTCGACAAATTGGTAAATACTCCTATATCAAATTCACTGCAGCTTACCCGGTGAAGTTCCAAAGCATGGGAAGATACCTCCATTACTACACTGTTCACCTTCTTTTCCACCATTTCTCCAAAAAGTTCCTGGAGATCAAGGCTCTCGGGAGTAGTTCTGTCGGTCGGAAGAACTTCATCGCCTATCTTATTGCATATAGTTCCTATAAGTCCAGTTTTATGTCCATAGACATCAAGTATGGATTTGATCATGTATGTGGTGGTTGTCTTCCCCTTTGTGCCTGTTACTCCCACCAGTTTGAACTTACTTGACGGATGGTTGTGAAAAATATCAGCAACACTTGCCAAAGCATATCTTGTATCTTTAACTCTTACAACGGTTATACCTTCAGGTACCTCAACTTCTCTTTGAACCAGAAGAGCTTTTGTACCGTTTTCTACAGCCTGCGGTATGAATTTATGTCCATCTGCCTTGAACCCTTCAATGCACACAAAAAGCGAACCGTTTTTTGTTTTTCTGGAATCATAGGCAATACTATCAATTTCCATGTCCAAATTTCCTGTCACATCAATTACTTCTAAGTTTTTAATCAAGTCTTTCAGTTTCATCGAATAAATTCCTCCTATCCTGCCGAATAAAAGCCAAAAGTTTTTTTAATTATATACTTTTGACTTTTTCAATCTTTATAAATATCAATGTGTGTCAAGATATCTGAATTCCACTTCTATTACGCTGCCTATAGGTACTTCAACACCGGCTTCCACGCTTTGAGCCATGGCATTTCCTATACCGTTTACTTTTATATTAAGCCCAGCATCATTCAAAGCTCTGGTTGCCTCATCCACCGTCTTCATTGATAAATCCGGCACCTTGACCATTTTCTCAATTTCCGGAGTATAAGTATATGTAATTACTACAGAATTTTTAGCTATCTTTGCACCGGCTCTGGGTGTTTGCTGTTTGACAATGGCATCGTTAGATTTATTATCTCCTTCAATCTTCCATTCAAGTCCTTTTTCTTTAAGAATTTTTTTAGCTTCTTCCACCGTCATATCCCTTATATCCGGAACTACCACTTCTTCAGCCATCATTTCCAGATCCTTTTCATTATATCTTCTTTCTACACCTAAATAGCTTAATGTATCTTCAATAATTTTCCCTGCTACCGGTGCTGCTACAACACCGCCATAATATGAATCTCCCGTAGGATTATCAAAAGCCACAAGAACGCATATGGCCGGATTGTCTGCAGGTGCAATTCCTGCAAACGAAGCAATATATACGCCTTTTTGCAATGTTTCTGAAGTACCGGTCTTTCCTGCAACCCTGTAACCTTTTACATAGGCATTCTTTCCGGTACCTTCCGATACAACACCTTCCAATATATCCCTTAAAGTCTCGGAAGTTTTTTGAGATATAACATTTCTTACTACCTCAGGTTCAAATTTTTCAACTACATTTCCGTCAGCGTCCACCAGTTCTTTTACAATTCTCGGCTTCATAAGCTTGCCGCCGTTTGCTATTGCACCATAAGCCGAAATAAGCTGTATCGGCGTTATTTGGAATCTCTGCCCGAAAGAAGCAACTGCCATATCTATTTCAGTGAATTTGGGCTGAAATATACTGGTTGCTTCCCCGGGAAGTGAAATGCCAGTCTTGTCAAAAAAACCAAAAGCTCTCAGATATTTGTAAAATTTTTCTATTCCCAACCCCTGCGCAACCTTTACAAAGGCAGGGTTACACGAGTTATACACTGCTTCTCTAAAAGTTTCAACACCATGGGCATTAGGTTTCCAACAATTGATATTATGTCCGGATATATTAATGGTATGATCGCTTGTCATTGTGTCGGGAGTTACCACACCTTCTTCCAATCCGGCAGCCGTTGTTATGGCTTTAAAGGTTGAACCCGGTTCATAGGTATCCATAACACATTTATTTCTCCAAACGGTTCTGCTGAGTTTTTCCACTCCCTCTGCCGAATACCCGTTCCAGGTCTCCGGATTCTCTCCCGGAGGTGCTGATCTGGGATTGTTCAAATCAAAGTCCGGTTTGGAAACCATAGCCAGAATATCACCGTTTCTGGGATCCATAACAATTGCTATGGCACCGTTTAATACTTTATTGTCACTAATGGCTTTATCCAAAGCATTGGATGCTATGTACTGTATATTCTCGTCAATGGTAAGTACCACATTGAGTCCGTCTTGCGGGTTAATACGCTTTTCTTCCGAAAAAGATACATACCGTCCGCTTGCATCGGTCTCGCTTAAAATTTTCCCCGGTACCCCTTTAAGATATTTCTCCATTGCTGCTTCTATTCCTGAAAGTCCCTGATTATCGGCACCGGTAAAACCTATAACATGGGCAGCCAAATTATTTTGAGGATAATACCTTTTGGTGTCCTCATCTATATATATTCCTATAATACCTTCCTCTTTTATCCACTTTCTTATTTCATTTCCAACCTCTTTTTCCACCTGCTTTTTAATAATTTCATAACTTGAATCCCTTTTTATCTTTTTCAGTACATCTTCTTTTTTAAGTTCAAGTATTTCCGCAAGTTTTTCGGCAATTTCTTCTTTTCTGCTTTCCTCCAGCTTTTCAAAGTCCTGGGGATTTACAACTATACGCTCAACAGTAGCACTTATGGCTAAAGGGTTCATATTACGATCATAGATAGTCCCCCGCCTTGGAGTTATTTCCCTGTCGCGATTTTGTTGCTCGTAAGCCATTTTCTGATACCATTCACCTTTAACAATCTGTATCCATCCCACCCTAACCATAAGGGCAAATATAAGTACAGAAAAGCTCAGCATCAGAAATATAAGCCTTTTTTTCATTGTTATACTAGGACCTGCCACACTGTTCCCTCCAAAATACATTTATAGACAAAAAAATAATAATGCCTAATTATAAACTTACTGCGTCATAATTCCAACATAAACTTAAGTCTCTGTTTCAAGGCAAAATTCAAATAATTTATTTTTCAATACCTCAAAACAAAAACTTATAATTTATTAAAATTAAGACGCAGTTCCATCTTCTTCTATTTTATTAAATTCAATACACACTTATAATATAACATTCAAATTTTACATTCAAATTTTTCATTACCGACTAACTTATCGGTCAACCTTACCTAAAATTAATATTTTGTCCCACTCTCCATAATGAAAAGACCACTTTTTTTATATATGTACTGAAGCAACCGGTTATTTTATTTCAAAATATCAGTAAAGAAGCTCGGTTAACTTGTCTACCTTACTTAATATAACCTTAAAAATATTACTGTTGTTTTCATCTATTCCATTATCCTTATTTGCAGCAGTGGTAAAATTACTTCTTGGTACCTTCACAAAAACGCATTGGGATTTATCCGGTTTTTGCATTCCCAGATTCTCTTCTGCAAATTTTTGAATCTTCTGAAGATCCAATTCCCTCTCAATCTTAACTCCCAATCGGGTATTCTCATTTTTAATCTCATTCAACTCAATCATCTTTGAATTGATTTTATAGTTTAAATCGGTTATCAATGCATATCTATACATGACGAGGCCGGATAATGCAAACAAAACCATGAAGGCAAAAAAAACTTTAACCTTCACCTTGTTATTGGCTCTTTGCTCTTTTTTCTGTCTTAAAACTTTATTTTCTTTATAGACATCATACTCCAGTTTCCTAACAGCTGTTCCCTGTATGTAGTTTTTATCCGTTTTTATCATTTGTATTCACCTCATCTGCATTTTATAACCCTTTACATAAAAAATTTGACAGCCACTCATTTTACCCGAAAGGTGAAATAAATCCGGGGACTTGCCCAATAAGGCACTCTCTCCCGGAAATAATTCCAAACAGTTTCACCGCTAGATATAAATTGTGACAAGTCTTTCAGAATAACAATTTCTCTTTCTGAAGCCGATAAAAGTTTGTCTTTTGTAATTTGTTTTTCTCTTGTACTTTAAATTTTCATCTTTTGTAGTTCACTGGTTCTTCTTTTGTAATTTTAAATTTTTTCTTTTGTGGAATTTCATTTTCAATTAATTTTATCTTTTGTACTTTTTAAGTTTTTTCTTTTGTAATTCAATTTCTTATCTTTTGTGTTTTTGGCTTCTTGTCTTTAGTTCGCCTTTACGTATAAATAAAAGCCAACCTTTCAATAAATTAAAATTATTAATTTTTCTTTTGTAAATAATTTTTTTATCCTTTGTTGTTTAAAACTTTCATCTTTTGTTTTGTATACTAAACCTGAACAGTAATCCAGGCTTTTTTACAATTTTTTAAGTACCCTGAGTTTTGCACTTCTTGCCCTCGGATTAGCTTCTACTTCCTCCATTTTGGGTTGTATCGGTTTTCTGTGTACTGCTTCCGCTGTCTTCTTCTTTCCGCATACGCAAACCGGAAAGGAAGCAGGACATGTACACGGGTTGATATATTTGTTAAACTCATTTTTTACTATTCTGTCCTCAAGAGAATGAAAAGTAATTATGCAAAACCTTCCTCCGGGCTTTAGCAGCTTTACACCATCCTCAATCGTTTTGGCAAGAACACCAAGCTCATCATTTACTGCTATCCTCAATGCCTGAAAAGTACGTTTTGCAGGATGAGGTCCTTCTCTTCTGGCTGAACTAGGTATAGCTGCCTTTATTATTTCAACCAATTCACCCGTTGTCTCAATTCTCTTTGTCTTTCTTCTGTCATCTATAAAGTCTGCTATTCTGGATGCCCATTTTTCTTCTCCAAACTCTTTTATTATTTTCTTTATTTCTTCTTTATTGTATTCGTTAACAATAATTTCTGCTGTTAATTTTTTTCTTCTGTCCATCCTCATATCCAATGGCGCATCTTTGTTATAACTGAAACCTCTTTCTCCTTCGTCCAGCTGATGTGACGAAACTCCCAGATCTAAAAGAATTCCATCCACAGCTTCAATACCATTTTGGTTACACACATCTTTAATGTTAATAAAATTTGTATTTGCAAATATTAATGAGCCTTTTCCTCTTTGAGCCAGTAATCTTTTTTTGGATGTCTCCAGAGCAAACTCATCCTGATCTATTCCTACCAAAATACCTTTTTCACTTAATTTTTGATATATTCCTAAAGAATGCCCCGCACCTCCAAGGGTGCCGTCAACATATACTCCATCAGGTTTTATATCGAGATTTTCAATACACTCCTCAAACAGTACCGGCTTATGCTCAAACTCCATTAAGTATTATCAACTCCAAAACATTTTTCTAAACTACTGCCTCATTCATTTCAATAAAACGACTATATTCCGAGCATTGCCATTTTCTCAGCAATATTATCCGGACTCATGTTTTCATCACTGGAGTAGTTTTCCCATTTAGCCTTGTCCCATATTTCCACTCTGGTGGATACTCCTATGATATAAACGTCTTTTTCCAATCCTGCATATTCTCTTAAATTTTGAGGTATTAATATTCTTCCCTGCTTGTCCGTTTCACATTCAGTAGCTCCAGCAAAGAAAAATCTTACAAATGCTCTGACATCCTTATCGGTGAAGGGAAGTGATTTAAGTTTGGCTTCGAGGTTACTCCATTCTTCCAGTGAATACACAAACAAACAATTATCAAGGCCTTTGGTTACAATAAACTTTTCACCAAGTCCGTCTCTGAACTTGGATGGCATTATAACTCGACCTTTTACATCAATTGAATGCTGGTACTCACCGTAAAACAACTATTTCACCTCACATTTTGGTACCACCCACCACTTCACACCACTTTTCACCACTTCTAATTCAATTTTAGACCAAATCACTGCAATAATCAAGATATATTTTTAATTTCCTAAAAAAAAACAAAAAAGATAGGACATAATTCCTATCTTCTTTAGGGCTAAAATATCAGTATTTTACGGAATAATTTGCATTCCTTTCAATCCGATGAATTGAAAATTTCTTTCTTTCGTCTCATCGATATGCTCAAAACTATTCCCACCGCTATATAACACGTCACCATATAACTGCCCCCTGCACTGACAAAAGGCAGCGGAATACCTGTAACAGGCAGCACTCCCACGCTCATACCGATATTCTCCATAGAATGAAAAGCCCACATTGCTGCAATTCCTGAAGCTACAAACATTCCGTAAGAATCACGGGATTTTCTTGCAATATATAAACACCTCATAAGTATAATACATATCAGCACAATCACAATTATGGCACCAATAAATCCTAATTCTTCCCCCACCACCGAGAAAATAAAATCCGATTCACTTACCGGCACACTTTGATTCTGTGTCTGAATACCTTTATAAAGTCCTTTTCCGTATATCTGTCCCGATCCTATAGCCAACTTCGATCTGATAACATTATATCCTGCATCCAGAGGATCAAGTTCAGGATTTAAAAACACCAATATTCTTTTTCTTCTATTGTCATTAAGCAGAAAAAACCAAGCAAACGGTGTGGATAAAAGAAAGGCTGTTGCCATTATGACTAAATATTTATATGCAATACCGCATATAAATACCAAAACAAAGAATATAAAAATAAATACCAGTGCAGTTCCGAAATCCTTCTGAAGAAGAATTAGGCCAATGGGTATGGCAGAGTAGATTAAAAACTTAATTATGTTGGCCGTCTTATTTTTTTGATCGTCATATATCCTTTCCAAAAAGACGGAAGCAAGTAAAATGTATGTTATTTTTGCCAAATCTGCCGGCTGAAAAGTTATAAATCCCAAATCAATCCAGCTTCTGCTCCCCAATTGATCGCCTGTACCGGCAAAAAGCACATATACCAAAAGCCCTGTGGTAATAATATAAAAAAATATTCCCAATGTTCTATAATCTTTATAATCTATACAGCTTATAATAATCGATACCACAATTCCAACTATAATTGCACCCACATGCACAATAATTATTCTCTTTCCGTTATTCATCGGATTAACTGCGCTGCTTACAACAAAGGCACCTACAATGGATAATATTATCACTGCGAAAAACAAAAGGTAATCGAATTTTTTAAAGAAGTTGAAGTCTTTCGATTTTTCTAAAAAGTACATATATTCACCTTCAAAGAATTTTATATTTGTCAGCCTAATCTTATTGAAATCAATTAATTAAAAACTACTGCTAAAAGCCCGAACAACCTCAAATTTAGCAGTAGTTTATACATTCACTTAACAATATTATATTTTTACAAATATGTACTGTCAACCTACACCAATATTTAACAATATAATACTGTAATTATCCCGGAAGACTCTTTAAAAACAATTTTCATCAAAACCTGACCAAAAATTTATATAATTCTATAATTAAATTTTTCGAATTATATAAAATCATATCGATTATTTGGAGAAATGCCCAATTATTTTTCGCATATGACTTTTATTCTTTAACACTTCATTATAATATTCGACTATTAACGAATCCAGTTCGACACTAGTTTTATAAATCTTGCTGTAATCGTCATCATTGTCAATCATCGAATTCAATTCATACTGTAACTCTTGAATCTTCATTACATTCATTTCTCGCACCGCCGTTATCTTTAGTAAAATCTCTTTTTAGATAAATTTAATGTCTTGTTTTAGCATAAGCAGTTTCTTTTTGCTTTTCTATTATAAGAAATTACTAAATTTTAGTCAACAAACTATGAAAAATGTAACAAAAATGTAATGAAGTTCAAAAAGTAACAGTAATATAACAATAAAATTTTCAATCATCTTCTTTTTTATCTTCAGTGCCTTCACTGTCATTGGCTGCTTCCTGATCAGACCTGCCAGTTTCGACACCTTCCGACTCAGAATCTTGATTTAATCGTTGAAGCAGATAGGAAAATTCACTTTCTCCGGAAGCTTCGGCTGCAAACTGCAATTTATTATATCTTATCCTTCTGATAGCAAAAATCAAGCCAAATACAATTAAAAATATAACTGACAGAAGTTGAGATACTCTAAACTTTCCCAACCACAAGCTGTCCAGTCTTAATCCTTCAATCCAGGACCTCCCTACACCATATCCAACCATATACAGACAAAATACTTCGCCGTTCAGCTTCTTTCTCTTTGAAAACCACACCAGAAGTAAAAAAACACCCAAATCCCAAAGAGATTCATATAAAAAAGTCGGATGCACCGGAACATTCGGATCAACGGCATAACCCTGACTGCTTAAATACTGTAACTGACTTTTTATTTCATTTCCTGTCATGCCCCACGGAAGATTTGTATTTCCGCCAAATGCCTCTTGATTGGTAAAATTGCCCCATCTGCCTATAGCTTGTGCAAGAACAAAATAGGGTGCACCAAAGTCAACCAACTGTAAAGGATTAATTTTTTTAATTTTCGAAAATACAACTGCTACAATAGCAGCTGCAATCAAACCGCCATAAATGGCAAGTCCTCCGGTTCTTATGTTTATTATTTTCCATAAATCTCCATTAAATTCACTCCAATTGAATATTACATAATAAATCCTTGCCCCTATAACTGAAAGCGGAGCTGCAATCAAGACAAGATCAATTATATCATCCTGATTGATGCCCGCTTTTTTTGAATTTCTCATTGCAAGAACAACAGAAAGGAAAAAGGCAAAAGAAATAATTATGCCATACCAATAAACCGACATCCCAAAGATATTAAATGCCTCTCTATTTATAGGAATTCTAAGTCCCAATTTAGGAAATTCTACATACCCCACCATTTATCCCCCTTATGCTGGTTTTATTACCGACATTGCTAGCCTGTCGGCAGTAAAATGTTCTTTGAACACTTTATTTACATATTCAAAAGTTATTTTATCATATACTTCCATATAATCAAAGATATTAACTTCTTTAAAATAAACCGATACAAAATTATGGGCAATCCTTTCTACAGAGTTAAACTGCTTAACAAATCTGCCTTTTTGAGCTCTCCTGATCCTTTCATAGGTTTCCATATTAAGGCCACTCTGTTGAAGGGATGTTATTTCTTCCAGTACTTTTTCCTTAACCTTCAGCGGATCCTTCGATTCCCCTCCGAAAGCCGAATAAGCATAATTTTCCTCTATTGTGTAGTCAAATTCAAAAGTATTGTTTATAAGTCCTTCATTATAAAGGTCGTTATATAATTTTGAGCTTCTTCCCATTATCATTTCCAGAAGAATTTTCACTGCTGTTTCTCTCATAAGGCAGTCCATACCTTTAGAGCAAAAGCCAACGTCCTTATAGCCCATTTGGAATAGAGGCATTGCTACTGCAAGTTTCTGCTCCACATAGCTTTCATTAATTTTATCCGGTTCATCGGGGAAAATCCTTTTTATTTCAGGCTTACTGGAATTTACTGTTATACTTTGATCTATCTGTTCAAAAACTTTAGCAGCATCAACATCTCCCACTACCACAATAATCATATTGGAAGGATGATAGAAGGTATTATAGCAAGTATATAAAATGTCTTTATTTATTTTACTTATACTTTCAATACTTCCGGCTATATCAATCTTTACAGGGTTATTCACATAAAAAGCCCGCAAAAGGTTAAAAAATACCCTCCAGTTTGGATTATCTTCGTACATCCTGATTTCCTGGCCGATAATGTCCTTTTCCTTCTCCACACTTTCTTCTGTAATATATGGATTTTGAACAAAGTTTAACAAAAGTCTAAAATTCTCATCAAATTTGTCGGTGCACGAAAAAAGATAGGCAGTTTGGGCAAAACTGGTGTATGCATTTGGATTTGAACCCAGCTGTGAAAATTTGTCCATCACACTTCCATCTTTCTGTTCAAAAAGTTTATGTTCAAGGAAATGTGCTATTCCGTCCGGAACTGTTGTGATTTCACTCTCACCCGGTACAATAAATTGATTGTTTATCGAACCGTAATGGGTTGCAAACGTTGCAAATTTCTTCGAATATCCTTTTTTGGGGATAACAAAGCATTTAAGGCCACTTCTATGCTCATAAATATGCATGGTTTCATTAATGTTTTTATATTCCACAGTTTTTATATCCATTGGTTATTCTCCCTTCATATAGCCTTTAGAAATTGTTATAAAATCAAATCAATTTATAAAACTTCAATAATATGACAAAAGAACTTATAGCTCATATTGAATTGATTATTTTTTAAACGGTATAAAGAAAACTACATAGATGTCAAAAAATATACTGTATCCATTTCAATACAATTGGCAATATCTATAACATCCTGCCTTGAAACTTTTTTTACTTTTTCAATTATGTCATCGGGAGAGTCCTTTGCTCCTGCAATAATTTGACTTAAGTTGAAATCTACTATTTGCAGTTGACTGTCTTTGAGTGACTTTATACCGGTTTCTATGCTTTTGATGGATGATTCAAACTCATAATCTGAAATATTTCCGTTTTTCATATCTTCAAGCTGTTTCACAATTACCTCATAGGCCTTATCTTTATTGCTAATTTCTATACCGGCACTTATAACCATCAAGCCTTTAAACTTTTCAAGTCTTGAAAAGACATAATAGGCCATACCGTTTTTTTCACGGACGTTTTGGAACAGTTTTGAATGTATACCTCCTCCTAAAATACTGTTATAAAGCATCAACTTGTAATAATTCTCCGAATTGGGTTCAATATTGGTTCTAAAACCGACAGATAGCTTTGCCTGATTAACATTCATCCGTTCAACTACTTCCCTGACCTGTGATACATGTCTCTCAACAATAGTCGGCTGTATCTTTTTTATTTCCCTTCGGTTAATCTGCTTGAGTTTATCAATAATATACCCTGTCTTATCATCGTTTATATCTCCGGAAATAAAAACGTAAACCGGCAAAGTTTCCAAAAAATATTTATAATGCTCATAGAGATTGTTTTCAGTTATGGTGTCAATATCATCAACAGTTCCATAATCAAAAATTCCAAAGGGTTCATTTTCACACATAACTTCGAGGCATTTATCCACACCATACTGCACTTTGTCATTTACCCTGCTCTCAATAAGTTCTTTGAGATTCTTGGCCTCCTGCTGTACATATTCCCTCTTGAACACTCCATTTTCCGTAACAGGGTTTGTTATAATCTCAAACAAAAGGTCAAAGGCCTTCTTAGTCAAATCAGTTTCCCCACTTGCGTATTTATCGCATATAAAATCCAAATAAAACTGAATTATTTGGTTCTCACCTTTTTTTGTAACACCGCAGTCAAAAGTTGCACCATATAATTCCTCAAGGTAAAGTGATATATCCTGAATTGTCGGAAAATTGACACTGCCCCTCCTGAGAACTGCCGGAAGCATGGCATTCTTTGAAGCATTTTCCCTGCTCAGATTGTCATGGAAAAATACATTTATTGAATTTGTCTTAAACCTGTCTGATTTAATCTGATAGACTTTTATACCGTTAAAAGAAGCAATTTCCAACACTTGACCGTCCGATAATACATTATTTGCCATTTAACCAGTCCTCTCAATTTTATTTTAATACTTCACTTTATATTAGTATAATAAAAACACCCTGCTTTATTCAATATTTGGTAAACATTTTGATGTTCCACTTAACAATGGCAGAAAGGCGATTATATAGAATCCCTCAGTTCTTCAAAACATAGCTTTCATGCCATATAGCAGTTTTATTGCTGCTTAAGTTGCAAACATAATATTTATATAATAAAAAGCTGTAATGACTGCAACCGCGCAGTTCCTTCAATAAACAGAATTAAAAAAAGAAATGCATTACACTATAAAAAAATTATTGTAACTTCCGGAGCAGGAAAGCAAAAGAAAAAGCTTCACATGAAATCATGGCAGTTAATGTTTCAAGAAGGATAACGGCAGTACTTTTACATACATTTTCAAAAAACTCTTAATACATCTGCAAATAAACAAAAAACTACCTGCATTAATTTATACGGGTAGTTTTTGAGAGTTTATTAAACTTATTCTACATCAAAATGTTTTACTTACGTTCCACCTCTATTTTATTCGCCGTGGATTTACGTTTATACTCATCCTTGTCACATTCCATCATTTGCTTCATTTCATACATCAATTTATCGCTTCTTTTAATAACATCGTGTATATCTTCATCCAATTCAGGATTAAAACATGCCATTCCATAAGAAAGTTCCAAGGGATAAGGAAGATTCTGTTCCTTTATCATCCTTTCCAAATCTGGTTGTATATTTTCTATCGGTTCATAAGTTATACAAATAAACTCGTCCCCACCTGTTCGAAATACCTCTCCCTTACTGCCAACTATATCTTTTATAATATTATAGCAGATTCGTATAGCTTCATCTCCAGTATCATGTCCATAATGATCATTTATATATTTCAAATAATTCATATCAAATTCCGTTATACAAATATTCTTCAAGCGCTCGGGATTTTTAGAAATTTCAACAATTTCCTTTTCAAAAGCATTACGATTTTTAGCCTGAGTCATTAGATCCAAATCTGCCATTTTTATCATAAGGTCTTTTTTCTCCTGATCTGCAATAATCTTTAAATAGCGTTTCCAGGAAAGAGTCATTAAAGTAATAACGGAAATCAAAATGCTTATTGGAAAGGTAGCAAACCGTTCACTGTAGATTCTTAAATAATATAAAGCAATATCAAACACTGCACCAATTAATACAATCATTAACGGTATCATTGATAATTTAATTCTTGTATTCTTTTCTACCACTAAATCATATATAATTGCTCCTATAGCCAATACAATTGCCATTATAAGCATAATAATAAAGAAAAATAATAGTTCGAACAATTCTTTAACCTTTGTAATCTGTAAAATGAAAGCTGTTAATACAAACAAAGTATGAACGGTAATTATACCACCTATAATTTTTTTGCCTCTTTCCAGGCACAGATTATAAATATAAAAACTAAACGCAATAGGCATCAGAAATAAGCAATAATAATCAATAAAATATGTTATTTGTGCATTCCCAAAAATTAAGCTGAAAAAATCATACTGGTTTATGCTCCATAAACCACTGCAAAGTGCACAAATACCGATTAATTTAAAATTATCATCCCAATG
>ENA-OWPA01000341-OWPA01000341.1-bioreactor-metagenome-genome-assembly--contig:-NODE-341-length-70741-cov-5.180431_pt1 | contig 70741 bp, 66 predicted proteins | sample MGYA00238139_ERZ651803 | MGnify/ENA primary metagenome ERZ651803 (study PRJEB26909, sample SAMN07631231) | bioreactor metagenome | isolation source: Switchgrass digestor | place: USA: Dartmouth...
GTAGGAGTCTGGGCCGTGTCTCAGTCCCAGTGTGGCCGGTCGCCCTCTCAGGCCGGCTACCCATCGTCGCCTTGGTGGGCCGTTACCCCCCCAACTAGCTAATGGGCCGCGGACCCCTCTCGCCACAGTCCCTTGCAGGACCTTTTCTCCCAAAGCCATGCGGCTTCGTGAGCTTATCCGGTATTAGCAGCCCTTTCGAGCTGTTATCCCAGATGGCAAGGCAGGTTATCCACGTGTTACTCACCCGTCCGCCGCTGGGCATCCGAAGATGCCCCGCTCGACTTGCATGTCTTAGGCACGCCGCCAGCGTTCGTCCTGAGCCAGGATCAAACTCTCCGTAGAATAGCTTGATTGGCTCTTCTTTGTTCGTACGGCTCGCTTGTGCGTACTCGCTTTCCACGATCTAGTTTTCAAGGTTCCAGACCCTGCCGCCGTTCGGCGGCTCGCAGGGATTTATCTTAACAGACCCGCCGCCGCTCGTCAACACCCTAGATGTTTCCGTTAGCGCCAGATCTTGTCCGGCGCCGCAGCGGGCAAGAAGTAGATTAACACAAGCTAAAACCCGTGGCAAGTGCTAATCCACTGGGATTTGGCGGATCTGCTGCCAACATGCCGGCGGGCTCGTCCGTCGGCATGGGTATTCTACCATGAGCCTCCGCCGCGCCGCAATACTGATTCCGAGCCACTTAGCGGGTTCGGCCCCCTCCCGCCGTAGGATACGGCAGAAGGGGGCCGTCAAGGCGAAACCAGCGGGGGTCAAATCAGCAGTACTTCTCGAGGCGGGCAATCGTCCGCTCGCGGCCTACCAGGTAAACGGTCTCGAAGAGCCCCGGGCTGGCAGTGCCGCCGGTTACAGCCACCCGGATCGGCTGCAGGCTCTGCTTCGGCTTCAGCTCCATCGCCGTCATGTGGCCGCGAATCATCGCTTCGATGGCCGGAATGGTCCACTCCACACTCCTCAGATCGGCCACCACCGCCCGGAAGAAAGGCTTGACCTGCTCCGTCAGGAACTTGGCTGCCGCCTTCTCGTCCACCGTGATCTCATCCCGGAAGAAGTAGTCCACATGATCGGGCACCTCAGCCAGGGTGTTGATCCGGGGCTGAATCTGCTCCATCAGCTCCAGGAACCACTGCCAGTTGCTCCGGATCTGCTCCTCAGTGGCCAGCCCGGCCTTCACCACGAAGGGCAGCGCCAGTTCCGCAAGCTCTTCTACGCTCTTCTTGCGGATATAGACGCCGTTCATCCAGTTCAGCTTGGTCCGGTCAAAAACCGACGGGGCCTTCGTAACATCCTTGATGTCAAACTTGGCAATCAGCTCGTCCACGCTCAGAATCTCCTGGCCCTCTTCGGCTCCAGGCGGCGTCCAGCCAAGCAGCGCCATAAAGTTCAGCAGGGCCTCAGGCAGGTAGCCCTGCTCCCGGTAATCACGAATGGAGCCGTCGCCCTTCCGCTTGGAAAGCTTGCCGCCTTCAGGGTTCGTCATGTGGCCTACGTGGCCGATCTCCGGCCGCTTCCAGCCCAGGGCATCGTACAGGAGCAGCTGCACCGGCGTGTTGGGGATGTGCCCCTCGCCCCGCAGCACATGGGTGATGTTCATGGTGTGGTCATCGACAACCACGGCGTAGTTGTACAGCGGAATCCCGTTGGCCCGCATGATGATGAAGTCGCTGATGGAGTCCGTCGGCACCTCGATGTGGCCCCGGATGATGTCGTCCCAGGCCACTACCTGGCCTTCAGGCACCCGGAAGCGCAGCACGTAGGGCCGCCCCTCGGCCTCGAAGGCGGCCTGCTGCTCCGGCGTCAGGTTCCGGCAGCGCCCCTTGTACTTGTACAGTTGGTTGTTCCGCTGGGCCTCCTCCCGGTCGCGCTGCTCCTCTTCCTTGGTACAGTAGCACTTGTAGACATAGCCGTCCCGGAGCAGCTGCTCAGCATACTTCTTGTAGAGGTCCAGCCGGGCCATCTGCCGGTAGGGAGCGTAAGGACCGCCGATGTCGGGCCCTTCATCCCAGTTGATGCCGAACCACTTCAGGTCCTCGTAGATAACCTGCTCCCACTCGGGCTTGGAGCGTGCCTGGTCGGTATCCTCAAAACGGAGGATGAACTGGCCGCCATCTTTCCGGGCCCACAGCCAGTTAAACAAGGCTGTGTGCACGTTGCCCACGTGAATGGGGCCCGTGGGGCTGGGGGCCATCCGCACACGAATGCTCATAACCGTGTCCCCTTCCAGATCGAAAAATGCGTGTACATAATTAACCCCCGTCCGGTTAGGGACGGGGGTGAATCCCGCGGTACCACCCTAGTTAGGCAGAAGCCTCGACTCGGTTCCCGATAACGGGGGAATCCGCACGGGCTTACTCTTAGTTCAGCCCGAAAGGCTCGAGGGCCCCTTGGGCGGCCGTGGGCGCCGGGTCTCACCTACCCCCGGCTCGCTTGGGCTCCAGCAGCGCCGCCTACTCTTCCCTGTCATCGCCTGATCTCTTCAGTTTGCTGTATTGTACCCCTTCCCAGGGGTGCGAATCAACCCAGAAGCCACTGGGCCACGCCGGGGCCTACCTGACCTGACAGGATCGAGCGGCCTGCAGCAGCGATCTGGACACCCAACCGGCAGCGAATTCGGCAGGCCCGTACACAAGAGCCTGGCCATCCAACCCGCAGCCCGCTGCAAGCGGCACCAAGCCGGCCCACGTCACCCACGGCCGCCATCAGGCCGTTTACGGCCAGGGCGCCTCCCCTGTACCGGCAGCGTTCTGCTGTCGGAGCTGCCGCACCTGGTTAAGCAGGTACATATACTTCCGCTGGGCCGCCTCCAGATGGAAGATGGCATGATCCACCAGGGCAGGCTCGCTCACCATTTGGAAATGGTGCAGGGCGGCCTGCCACTCTCGGTGCGCTGCAGCCACCTGTGCCTCCAGGTCCACCGCTGTACGCTCCTGCTGTGCGTCAGCCCTGTTCTGTCCACCCCAAATGCCCTGCCAAAGACCGGCCAGATTCATCCACATCCCCCTAGCGGCAGAGTATGCCCCACCGCGCAAGACTATTACTGGTAACAGTCTTGACCAGAGGACTCGAATCTAGACCGGCGCAGTACTAGATCTCCCGCCGGCCCTCCAGGGCCTTGGCCAGGGTGACTTCGTCGGCGTATTCCAGGTCGCCCCCCATGGGCAGGCCCCGGGCTATGCGGGTCACCTTGATTCCCATGGGCTTAACATACCGTGCGATATACATGGCGGTCGTCTCGCCCTCGGTGTTGGGGTTGGTGCAGAGGATGACCTCCTGCACCGTACCGCTGCCCAGCCGGGCGATCAGTTCCTTTACACGGATGTCCTCGATCCCGATGCCCTCCATGGGGTTGAGAGCGCCCTGCAGCACATGGTAAAGCCCCTTGTACTCGCGGGTCCGCTCCATGGCCACCACATCGCGGGGCTCCTGAACGACGCAGATGGTCGACTGATCCCGGGACTCGTCGCTGCAGATGGCGCAGGGATCCCGGTCGGTAAGGTTGCAGCAGATCGAACAGTAGCGGACCTTCTCCCGGGCTTCCACGATGGTGGAGGCAAGGCGGCGGACCACCTCTTTGTCCATGTGCAGCAGGTGAAAGGCCAGCCGCTGCGCCGTTTTGGGACCGATGCCCGGCAGTTTGGTCAGCTCCTCAATAAGACGGGCGATGGGTTCTGCATAGTACATAGCTGAACTCCCTCTCGAGGACCGGGGCCCCTCGCCGCACCACGAGGGGCCCCGCTGCGTTCCGGCTCAAACGCTTAGAACAGGCCGGGGATTTTCGGCATGCCGCCCGGAAGCACCTTCCGCATTTCGGCCTCCGCCATCTCCTCTGCCTTCTTCATCCCGTCATTGATGGCTGCCAGGATCAGGTCCTGCAGCATTTCCACATCATCGGGATCCACCGCTTCTGGCGCAATTGTGATGCCGGTCACCCGCCGGTCGCCGGTAACCGTCACCTTCACCACGCCGCCGGCTGTGCCCTCCACCGTCTTCTGGGCCAGTTCCTCCTGCGCCTTGGCCATCTGCTGCTGCATCTTCTGGACCTGACGCATCATCTGCTTCATGTTGCCGCCGCCACCTGGAATCATCGGGAGCTCTCCTCCTTCAGTTCATGAACCAATTCTTTGGGAAAAACGCGGCGGGCCGCCTCCAGCAGCCTTCCCGAGGTGGGGGCTGCCTCCGCAGGAGGAGCCGGCTCAGCCGCCGCCACCGGCTTGGCCAGCGGATCGTCTGGCCCCACAGGCACCACATCCAGATCGGTAAGGCCGACCTTGGCCAGGGCCGTTTCGATTATGCGCTTGTCAGCCGGGCGCTTCAGCAGTTCTGCAAAGGCTGCGTTGGGCGTCACCAGGATAAGGCGCCGGCCCAGACGCTGCCCGATGCGGGCCTGGGAGAGCAGCGTGAGCGTGCTGGGCCGCTTCCGCCGAATCAGATCCAGTACCTGGTCCCACCGGGCCATTACTTCCTCAACGCCCGCTCCCGTGGGCGGTGGGGGCGCCGCTGCGGGCACGGACGCCGGCCCGGCTGCAGCCACCTGCCCGGACGGAACTGGAGACGCACCCTGCTCCAGTTCACTACCGCTCTGGGAAGTAGCGGGCGCAGCTGCCTCCTGAGCCGGCTGTGACCTGCTTGCCGGAACGCTCCGCTGCCCAGCCGCCTTGCGGCGGGGCGGAGCCGGCACAGCAGCAGTCTCCGGCTGGGCTTCGACCATCTGCCCCGTATATAGCCCGGCCAGGCGGATCAGCGCCACCTCCACCAGAAGGCGTGGGGAGGCGGTAAAACGCATGTCCGACTCCAGTTGAGCCAGCAGCTTGATGGCGCCCAGGATCTGCTCCTGGGGCAGGTTCTCAGCCTGCTCCTTCACCTTGGCCAGCGCCTGGGGCGGCAGGTCAACTGCCCCGCCGGCGCTGTCCACCTTGTAGAGCAGCAGGTCCCGCATATGGGCCATGTAGTCCCGCACCAGCTGCCTGAGGTCCTTGCCCTGGCGGATCAGCTCATCCAGGAGCAGGAGAGCAGCCCCCACGTTGCCGGTGGTCAGCCGCTGGTCCAGCTCCAGGAACTGCTCCAGGGGAGCTGCCCCCAGCACGTGCAGGGTATCTTCCAGGGTGATCTGCCCCTCTTCGGCGTAGGCCATCACCTGGTCCAGCAGAGAGAGAGCATCCCGCATGCCCCCTTCCGCCTGCCGGGCGATGGCCGTAAGGGCTTCGGGAGCGGCAGCAACGCCGCAGGCCCGGCAGACCTGCTCCAGCCGCTGGACGATCTCGTATGTGGAGAGCCGGTGGTAGTCGAAGCACTGGCAACGAGAGAGAATCGTAACAGGCAACTTATGCTTTTCGGTGGTTGCCAGGATGAACATCGCATGGGCGGGCGGCTCTTCCAAGGTCTTCAGAAGCGCGTTGAAGGCCGCTTCAGTGAGCATGTGCACTTCGTCGATGATGTAGACCTTCCGCTTCAGTTCCGCCGGGGCATACTTCACCTTATCCCGCAGGTCCCGGATCTCCTCGACACCTCGGTTGGAGGCGGCGTCGATCTCGATCAGATCCATGGTTTCGCCAGCCATAATGCTCCGGCACGCGGAGCACTCATTGCAGGGCTCGCCGTCCTGCAGGTTGAGGCAGTTTACCGCCTTGGCCAGGATCCGGGCCACGGTAGTCTTGCCAGTGCCCCGGGGTCCGGAAAGCAGGTACGCATGGTGGATGCGGTTGTTCATCAGCGCGTTGCGCAGGGTGCGGGTAATATGTTGCTGCCCCACCACGTCGGCAAAGCGCTGCGGGCGAAACTCCCGATAAAGGGCAAGATGAGCCACAATACATCTCTCCTGCCGAGTCGGACTAGCCTTCAGGTTCTACTCCCGATCCTCTAATCCCTCTACAGGGGAAGAGCTGCCTGCCTGAGCGTTTCGGCGGCGACTCCGGAAAAAGCGCTTCATCAAAGCGCTGCTCTCTTCGGCCAAAACACCCGCGGTCACAGCCAACCGGTGATTCAGCCCGGGGTTCTGGACGATTTCGAGCAGCGACCGGTCCGCCCAACCCTTGGGGTCTGCCGCACCGTAAACCAGGTGTTCCACGCGGCTCTGCACCAGGGCGCCGGCACACATGGGGCAGGGCTCGATGGTGACGTACAGAGTACAGCCGGTAAGCCGCCAGCCGCCCAGGCGCCGGCCGGCTTCGCGAATGGCCAGAATTTCCGCATGGGCCGTGGCATCATGCTCGGCCTCACGCCGGTTGTGGGCCCGGCTGATGATCTCTCCCCCCCGCACCACCACGGCCCCGATGGGCACCTCGCCGGCTGCATAGGCCTTTTCCGCCTCTGCCAGAGCTTCCCGCATGAACGCTTCGTGATCCATAGCGGGATCATCGTAGCATTTTGGCACTGGCACTGGCAAGCAAAAGGAAAAGGCAGGCTCCTTCAAGCCTGCCTGATTGGCGGAGAGGGTGGGATTCGAACCCACGGTGGCTTTTTAGGCCACGCTCGTTTTCAAGACGAGAGCCTTAAACCACTCGGCCACCTCTCCCTGCACTGCGTTCTTAGAGTTTACATCAAGCCAGTGCGCAGATGCAAGGGGAGGAGCCGCCTGCGAATCCGGAAGCTTTACCCGCGGATGACATCCATGCCCACGTACGGCCGCAGGACCTCGGGAACGGTGATGGAGCCGTCCGGGTTCTGGTAGTTCTCCATGACGGCGGCCAGGGTGCGGCCCACGGCAAGGCCAGAGCCGTTCAGGGTGTGTACAAACTCAGGCTTGCCGTTTTCGTTCCGGAAGCGGATGTTGGCCCGGCGGGCCTGGAAGTCGCTCATGTTGGAACAGCTGGAGATCTCCACATACCGCCCGTAGCTGGGCATCCAGACCTCCAGGTCAAACTTCTTGTATTGACCGAAGCCCATATCGCCAGTGCACATGAGGAGGCGGCGGTACGGCAGGTTCAGCTTCTGGAGAATCTGCTCTGCGCTGTTTGTGATCTCCTCCAGGGCCTGGTCGCTCTCCTGCGGCCGGGTGAACTGGATCATCTCCACCTTTTCGAAGTAGTGCTGGCGAATCAGCCCCCGGGTATCGCGGCCGGCAGCACCCGCCTCGGACCGGAAGCAGCCGCTGTAGCCCACATACTTGAGGGGCAGCAGCTTGGCGTCCAAGATCTCGTCCCGGTGCATGTTGATGAGGGGCACCTCAGCGGTAGAGGAGAGGTGATAGTCCGTTCCGGCCAGGGAGAAGACGTCTTCCTTGAACTTGGGGAACTGGCCGCTGCCGTAGTAGCTGGCGGTGTTGATGATAACCGGAGGCAGGATCTCCCGGTAGCCGTTGGCCAGATGATGATCCATGAAGAAGGTGATCAGCGCCCGGTGCAGGCGGGCGATGCCGCCCTTCATGAAGACAAAGCGGGAGCCGGTTACCTTGGCGGCCCGCTCAAAGTCCAGGCCGTCCATCGCAGTGCCCAGGTCCCAGTGGGGCTTGGGCGGGAAGTCAAAGGTCCTGGGCGTACCCCAGCGGTACACCTCGACGTTGTCATTTTCGTCCTTTCCCACCGGAGCGTCGGGGCTGGGGATGTTCGGCAGGGTATACATGAGCGTCTGGAGCTCGTCTTCCACCTGCCGGTTCCGGTCGTCCAGCGCCTTAATTCGGTCGCCGATGTCGCTCATCTCAGCGATGATGCCGCTGGTGTCCTGCCCCTGCTTCTTCAGAATCCCGATCTGCTTGGAGACCTCGTTCCGACGAGCCTTCAGCTGTTCCACTTCGGCCAGAATCTGGCGGCGTTCCTTGTCCAGTGCCAGTATTCGATCCAGGTCGACCTCCACACCCTTCTTCTGCAGGGCGTCGCGGACGACATCGGGATTGTTGCGAACAAATTTCAAGTCTAGCATCGTGGGTTACCCCCTTCGGAGTGCTCGCTGTAAGTTCACCTGGAAGGGCGGATAGACAATACCCGCCTCCGTTACAATGCCGGTCACATACTTGGCCGGCGTGATGTCAAAGGCAGGGTTAGCCACACCGACCCCCTCCGGGGCTATGCGGACTCCCCCGATGTGAGTAACCTCGTCGTGGTTCCGCTCTTCGATTTGGATCTCGTCACCAGAGGCAATCGAGAGGTCCACCGTACTCGTGGGAGCCACCACATAGAACGGAATGCCGTGCTCCTTGGCCAGAACAGCAACGCCGTAAGTGCCGATCTTATTGGCGGTGTCGCCGTTGGCGGCGATGCGGTCGGCACCGACAAAGCAGATCTGGATTTTTCCCAGGCGCATCAGGTGAGCCGCCATGTTGTCCGTAATCAACGTGGCAGGAATCCCATACTGGACGCACTCCCAGGCGGTAAGCCGGGCGCCCTGCAGTACCGGACGGGTTTCGTCCACGTAAACGTGAATCCGCTTCCCGCGCTCGTGGGCCAGCCGGATCACTCCCAGAGCCGTGCCCCAGTCGACGGTGGCCAGCGAACCGGTATTGCAGTGGGTAAGGATGCCTGCCCCATCGGCGATCAGGGGCTCACCCCATTCTGCCATCCGCCGGTTGGTGGCCACATCTTCCTCGGCCATCTGCTGCGCCAGGTTATAGATGGCCTCCGCCACCTCCCGGGGCGGCCTGCCGGCCTGCTCCGCTGCATACCGCACCACCCGTTCGATGGCCCAAAAAAGATTGACGGCAGTAGGCCTGGTGGCCCGCAGCGCCGCCGCGGCCTCCTCCAGGCCCTGCCAGAACCGCTCCGCAGGCTGATCAGCCAGTGCGCGGGCTGCCAGTGCGAGGCCCCCGGCCGCGGCCACGCCGATGGCCGGGGCGCCCCGCACCGCCAGGGTCCGAATCGCCTCGCCGACCTCTTGGTAGTTCCGGCACTCCATGACTACCAGTTCGGCTGGCAAACGCCGCTGATCGATCAGCCGCACAGTGTCGCGGGTTAGTTCGACCGTTCGCATGGGCGGGGACTCCCTTCCTGTCAGACTGCTGCTGGAACCCAGTTCCTGCTCGCTAGGCTCTCCCGCAGGCGAGCCGGGCATGCCGAATTCCTTTGGAAGCCGACATTCGAGGTTCGCCACCCCGCACGCCAGTTCCTTCCTGTATTAAGCAGTTTCGCCGTAGGGCAAGGTCACAGCCCGGGTTTCGATCTGCCCAGTGACCTGCCGCAGTTCTTCCAACACGGCCTCGGTGAGCGGTTCATCCACCTGCATCACCATGATGGCCTCGCCCCGGGCCTTCACCCGTCCGAGGTGCATGCCGGCGATGTTGATGTTATGGGCGGCCAGCACGGTGCCGAACTTACCCACCATGCCAGGCTGGTCCGTGTGCCGGCTGACAAGCATGTAGCGGGTCGGGGTCATATCGAAGTGCAGGCCGTTGACAGCGATGAAGCGGATGCCGCCGTCACGCCGCAGCATGCCCGAAGCCCAGTGGGAACCCTGCGGGCCGGTCACCTTGACGGTGATCACCGTGGCGCTGGGATCCAGTGTGCCTGCAGCTGTAGACCGGCCGTTGCCGGTAATCGCCTCGGCCAGGGGCAGGTGATTCAGGGACTTGCTCTCCCGCACCGCGAGGCCGCGGGCCTTGGCGATAGTGGGGGCGTTGATGTAGTTGACATGGCTGCCCACATGGACCGAGAGGAAGCCCTTCAGCACGGTGTTGGTCACAAGCGCAGTGGGCTGCTTCGCCATCTCACCGCTGTAGCTGACCTCGATCTGATCGTAGCTGCCCACAAAGGCCTGGGCCAGGAAGGAGCCCAGCGACTCAGCCAGGGGCAGGTGCTGAATCAGCAGTTCGGCTTCGTTCCGGGGCACCTGCGGCAGGTTGACCGCCTCAGGCACCAGCTCGCCCCGCAGCACCCGGGCCACGTACTCGGCGATCAGCCGGCCGTTGGCCTCCTGGGCTTCGGTGGTAGACGCCGAAAGATGCGGCGTGACCACAACGTTGGGCAGGCTGAAGAGCGGGCTGTCGGTGCAGGGCTCGCTGGCGAACACGTCCAGGGCTGCGCCGGCGATGCGGCCTTCCTTCAGGGCGCTGTAGAGGTCTGCCTCGTCCACCATGCCGCCCCGGGCGCAGTTGATGATGCGGGCGGTGGGCTTCATCAAGGCCAACTCCCGGGCCCGGATCAACTTGGCGGATTCGGGGGTCTTGGCGGCGTGGATGGTCAGAAAGTCAACCTGGGGCAGCAGTTCGGGAATGGTGGCCACCATGGTGACACCCAGCGCCTCTGCCCGGTTGGCAGGCACATAGGGGTCATAGGCCATGACCTTCATGCCGAAGGCGCGGGCCCGCCGGGCCACTTCCGAGCCGATGCGGCCGAGGCCGATGATGCCCAGGGTCTTGCCGTTCAGTTCGGTGCCCACGTAGGTCTTCCGGTCCCACCGTCCCTCCTGGGTGAGAGCGTTGTGGGCCTGGGGAATGTGGCGGGCCAGGGCGATCATCATGCCGAAAGCATGCTCCGCAGTGGAGATGGTGTTGGCCCCAGGCACGTTGACCACCACGATGCCCCGCTCCGTGGCAGCCTCCACGTCGATGTTGTCGACACCGACGCCGGCGCGGCCGACCACCTTCAGCCGGCGGCCCCGCTCTAGGACCTCCCGCGTAACCTTGCTCTGGGAGCGAACAATCAGCGCATCATACTCTGGAATGATTTCCAGAAGTTCATCCTGCGATACCTTTTTGACGTCTACCTCATGCTCGGCCTGCAGAAGGCGAACGCCCTCCTCGGCAATCGATTCGGCCACCAGAATTCGCATGGTGTGCTCCCCCTCCTGAATCCCTCTCTACACCTTACTGGTTCTTGTACTGCTCAACCCAGATCTGCTGCGCAGCCTTGACGCCGGCACCCAGTTCCACGGGCTGCCCCATCATCGCCAAGCCCATTTCGATAGTCGCCAGGGCCTGGATCACATCGTTCGGAGTGGCATAGCCCATATGGCCGATCCGGAAGATGCTGTCCTTGAGCTTGCCTTGGCCGCCGGCCAGCTGGACGCCGAACTGGTTTTTAACCACCTTACGGAACTGGGCGGGCCCGAAGGGCGCCTTCACGGCGGTAACCGAGTTGCTGGCCCGGGCCTCGTCCTGGGCCAGAAGTTCCAGGCCGATGGCCTTCACGCCGGCCCGGCACATCTCGCCCATCAGGCGGTGGCGGGCCCAGGCGTTTTCGATGCCTTCTTCCATGATCATCCGGAGCGCAGCCTGCAGGGCATAGAACATGGTGATGGCCGGGGTGTAGGGAGTCTGCTTGCTCAGGTAGCTCTTGTGAGCGGCCCTCAGATCCCAGAAGAACCGGGGTGCGGTGTTCTTCTCAGCCAGAGCCCGAGCCCGCTCGCTGAAAGCGATGATGGAGAGACCCGGCGGGCACATTAGCGCCTTCTGGGCGCCGGTAAGAACCACGTCGAGGCCCCAGGCATCAAACTCCAGGGGCAAAGCGCCCAGGCCGCTGACGCTGTCGACCATCAGCAGGGCGCCGTGCTCACGGACTACCTCGGCGATGGCCTTCACATCGTTGGTAACGCCGGTGCTGGTCTCGTTGTGCTGGATCAGCACCGCCTTGATCTCGCGCTGAGTGTCTTCCGCCAGCCGGGCCGCGATCCGCTGCGGGTCGGCCGCCTGCCCTGCCTCAAACTCCATCCGCTCCGGCTGGAAGCCGAGGGCCTTTGCCACCTTGTACCACCGCTCGCCGAAGTCGCCGATAATCACCGAAAGGACTTTATCGCCCGGGTTCAGCGTATTGACCAGGGCCGTTTCCCAGCCGCCGCTGCCGGAGCCCGGGAAGACGTAAACAGGCTGTTCGGTGCGGAAGATCTTCTTCAGATTCTCCGACACTTCTTCAAACAGCGTGAAGAACGCCTCGCCCCGGTGGTTGATCATGGGCTGGGTCATGGCCGCCTGCACCTGAGGCGGAATGGGTGTAGGTCCCGGAATCATGAGGTAAGACTTTTCCTTCAGCATACAGGTCCGCGTCCTCCTTTTTGGTCGCCCCCGTCGGGAACTGCAAAACCCCGTCCCCGGCGGTCAGGCGCCACCATAGTGGTGTCTGAACTGCCAGGGACGGGGTGTTCTTCCCCGCGGTGCCACCCTGTTTGGTGCCCGAGCCACGCCCCACAACGCCAAAAGAACGGGTAAAAAACGAGACTCCCGCCCCTAACCACTGGTCAGGGACGGGAGGTTACTCCCGCGGTGCCACCCGGACATTGGCGCTGGCTCAGCAGCAACCCTCTCTCAACCTGGCTGTATCGGGCCAGACCCGACCGAGTTCTCCCCGGGCTCTCAGGAGATGGATCAGTTCGTTGGGATACCGACTTGCACCAACCGCCGGCTCTCTGCAATCCATGGCGAACATCGTTCTCCGTCATGGAGCATCGTTTGATGTTTCGGAGTATACACCGCACGATTACAGAATGCAATAGGTGTTTTGATCTTTTCGTGCAGTCTTCTTGTGTGAGGCCACCCGTCTACCATCCCCTGGCGGCCATGCGGTCCTCAGCCCGGAGGACGTCCAGGTTGATGCCCACCATAGGCTCGCCAAGATCTTCGGAGATCTCAGCCAGCAGCTTCGGATCGTTGTAGTTGGCTGCGGCCAGCACAATGGCCCGGGCCCGCTTCTCCGGATTGCCGGACTTGAAAATGCCAGAGCCCACAAAGACAGCCTCTGCGCCCAGCTGCATCATCAGGGCAGCGTCAGCCGGGGTGGCGATGCCGCCGGCGCTGAAGTTGGGAACGGGCAGGCGGCCCAGCCGCTTCACTTCCTTCACCAGTTCATAGGGCGCCCCCAGCTCCTTGGCAATGGTCACCAGTTCATCGTCGGGCGCAGCCACCACCCGCCGGATGTCGGCATTGATCTGCCGCATGTGCTTCACGGCCTCCACCACGTTCCCGGTGCCCGCCTCGCCCTTGGTGCGGATCATGGCTGCCCCTTCCGCAATCCGCCGCAGCGCCTCCCCCAAGTTCCGGGCACCGCAGACGAAGGGCACCTTGAAGTTGTGCTTGTTCACGTGGAACTGGTCATCGGCAGGCGTCAGCACCTCAGACTCATCGATGAAGTCAATGCCCAAGGCCTCGAGAATCTGCGCCTCCACGAAGTGGCCGATCCGGCACTTGGCCATCACCGGAATATTAACGGCGGCCTTGATTTCCTTGATCAGTTTCGGATCGGTCATGCGGGCGACGCCCCCAGTGGCTCGGATATCCGCCGGCACCCGCTCCAGGGCCATCACCGCCACAGCCCCTGCCCGTTCGGCGATGCGGGCCTGCTCCGGCGTTACCACATCCATGATCACGCCGCCCTTCATGGACTCTGCAAAAGCCACCTTGGCCTGCCAGGTTCCCACTTCTGCTGCAATCCCCATTGTTGTCATCCTCCCCTTGTCGCGCCGCTCTCCCGGCGTCGTGTCGGTTGAGAGGATAACCGACCGGAATTCAGGTGTAAACATCCAAGTAGGTAGAATTATTGGATCAATCCAATTTGCCCGATACCAAGTAGTCCAATTGGGACAGGAAAACCCCGGAGCCGCGTCACAGCTCCGGGGTTGTCGCGTTTCGCTATTCTTCTTCCTCTTTGGCTACCACCTGAGCCACTGCCGAGACCTGGTCGTTCTCGTCCACATTCATCAGCTGTACGCCCTGCGTGGCCCGGCCGGTGGCGCGGACCTCTGCGACAGGGATCCGGATCAGGACGCCGGATTCGCTTACCATGATCACGTCGTTGCCTTCCCGGACGGTCTTGATGGCGACGAGCCTGCCGTGCTTCTCCGGCACCAGCTTGATGGTGGTAACGCCCCGGGCGCCCCGGTGGTAGAGCGGATAATCGCGCAGCGGCGTGCGTTTGCCAATGCCCTTGGTGGTAACCACCAGAAGGTCGGCATCCGGCACCACCACATCCATGCCGACGACATAGTCGCCCTCGCCGAGATTGATCCCCTTTACGCCGCGGGCATCCCGTCCCATGGGCCGAACTTCCTCTTCGTGGAAGCGAAGGGCATAGCCGCTGCTGGAGACCAAGACAATCTCCGAGTTGCCCTCAGTCCGCCTCACGCCCACCAGCGAGTCGCCGTCGTCCAGCCGGATGGCGATGATGCCGGTGGAGCGGACGTTCTCAAAGTCCTTGAGCGGCGTCTTCTTGACGATGCCGTTGCGAGTGGCAAAGAAGAGGTAGCTCTCGTCGTCCGTCGCGTCCCGGACGGGGATGACGGTATTCACCTTTTCGCCGGGCATCAGCTGCAGCAGGTTGACCACAGCCGTGCCCCTGGCGTGGCGGGAGGCCTCCGGAATCTCATGGCACTTGATCCGGAAGAGCCGCCCCTGATCCGTGAAGAAGAGCATGTAGTGGTGCGTCGTGGTGGTGAAGATGTGTTCGATAAAGTCGTCATCTTTGGTGCCGGCACCCAGGACTCCCCGGCCTCCCCGCCGCTGGCTGCGGTAGGTGCTCACCGGCACCCGCTTGATGTAGCCGGTATGGGATATGGTGACTACCACGTCCTCATCAGCGATCAGGTCTTCCAGTTCAATCTCGCTTTCGCCAGCCACGATCTTGGTCCGCCTGGGATCCGCAAAGCGTTCCTTAATGTCGGTCAGTTCCTTCTTGATGACCTCATACTGCATCTTTTCAGAGGCCAGCACGGCCCGATAATACTCAATCCGCTCCTTGAGGTCGTGGTACTCCTCCTGTACCTTTTCCCGCTCCAGGGCAGTCAGACGGCGGAGCTGCATGTCGAGGATGTGCTGGGCCTGCACTTCAGTGAAGCCGAAGTTGTTGACCAGGCGGTTGCGCGCCTCTTCAGTGGTGGGCGAAGACCGGATGGTGGAGATGACCTCGTCGATGATGTCCAGCGCCTTGAGAAGCCCCTCCAAAATATGGGCCCTGGCCTCGGCTTTGGCCAGATCAAACTTGGTGCGGCGAACGACCACTTCCAGCTGGTGCTTGATGTAGTAGTGCAGCATCTGCTTCAGGTTCAGCACCCGGGGACGCTGGTCCACCAGGGCCAGCATGTTGATGCTGAAATTCTGCTGGAGCGGCGTGTACTTGTAGAGCTGGTTCAGCACCACGTTGGCGTTGGCGTCGCGGCGGACGTCCACGACAACCCTGAGGCCAGTCCTGTCCGACTCGTCTCGGAGGTCAGCGATGCCGTCGATTTTCTTATCGCGATGGAGTTGGGCGATCCGTTCGATTAGGCGAGCCTTGTTGACGCCATAGGGCAGTTCAGTCACGACGATGCGGTTGCGGCCGTTGGAAAGGGTCTCAATCTGCGCTTTGGCCCGCATGGTGACGGAGCCCTTGCCGGTCTGATAGGCCTGGCGAATCCCCTCGCGGCCGATGATGAGTGCACCAGTAGGAAAGTCAGGTCCCTTGATTACCTGATTCAGCTCTGCGATGGTCACATCCGGGCGGTCGATCATCATGATGATGCCGTCGATGACCTCGCCCAGGTTGTGGGGCGGGATGTTGGTGGCCATGCCCACGGCGATGCCCGTGGAGCCGTTGACCAGCAGATTGGGAAAGCGGGAGGGAAGCACAGTGGGCTCCCGCTCACTGTTATCAAAGTTGTCTTCAAAATCGACCGTATCCTTCTCGATATCGGTCAGCATCTCGCCCGCCAGTTTGGAGAGCCGGGCTTCAGTGTAGCGCATGGCTGCAGCAGGGTCGCCGTCCACTGAACCGAAGTTGCCCTGCCCGTCCACCAGCGGGTACCGCATGACAAAATCCTGCGCCATCCGCACCAGCGTGCCGTACACAGAGGAATCGCCGTGGGGATGGTATTTGCCGAGGACGTCGCCGACTGTTTTGGCGGACTTGCGGTACGGCTTGTCTGCGGTGTTGCCGACCTCGTACATAGCGTAGAGCACACGCCGCTGCACCGGCTTCAACCCATCGCGGACATCAGGCAGGGCACGCCCCACGATGACAGACATCGCGTAGGTCAGGTACGATGTCTCCATCTCTCGCTTGAGGTCCAGGATCAGGGTTTTTTCGGCGAAGTCTGCTGCCACAGGATGTTCCTCCTATGCTTCTAGCCTTGAAAAGGACGGTGAACACCCGGGTGCACCGTCCGCCGCTGTGCTTAACCGATGGTGTCGAGGTTCTGCACCAGATGTGCGTTCTGCTCGATGAACTCCCGTCGGGGCTCCACCTTTTCACCCATCAGCAGCTGGAAGATCTGGTCCGCCTCCATAGCCTCTTCCAGATGAATGCGGTAGAGCGTCCGCTTGCTGGGATTCATGGTGGTGTCCCAGAGCTGCTCCGGGTTCATTTCGCCAAGGCCCTTGTAGCGCTGCGGCTTCTCGGTTACGCCGCCGATGCGCTCGATAATGGCATCCTTCTCCTCTTCGGAGTAGGCGTAGTACTGCTGCTTGCCCTTCTTGATGAGATAGAGGGGCGGGCGGGCAGCGTAAACGTAGCCAGCCTCGATGAGCGGCCTCATGAAGCGGTAGAAGAAGGTGAGCAGCAGGGTCCGGATGTGGCTGCCGTCGACGTCAGCATCGGTCATGATGATCACTTTGTGGTACTTGGCCTTGGTGATGTCAAAGTCGTCCCCAATGCCGGTACCCAAGGCGGTAATAATGGTCCGAATCTCTTCCTGGCTCAGCACCCGGTCGAGCCGAGCCTTCTCAACGTTCAGGATCTTGCCCCGGAGGGGCAGGACCGCCTGAATGCGGCGGTCTCGACCCTGTTTGGCAGAGCCGCCGGCGGAGTCGCCCTCCACCAAGAAGAGTTCGCTTTCAGCCGGATCGCGGCTGGTGCAGTCGGTCAGCTTGCCCGGCAGCGACGTGATCTCGAGGGCGCTTTTGCGGCGAACCAGTTCGCGGGCCTTGCGGGCTGCTTCGCGCGCACGTGCGGCGCCGATGGCCTTCTCGATGATCTTCTTTGCCACTGCGGGGTTCTCTTCCAGGTAATCGGTCAGCTTATCGGAGACGACACTTGCCACCTGCTGCTCCATATCGGAGTTGCCGAGTTTGGTCTTGGTCTGGCCTTCAAACTGGGGCTCCCGGAGCTTGACGGAGATAATGGCGGTCATGCCTTCTCGGATGTCTTCGCCGGAAAGGTTAGCCTCATTCTCCTTCAGCAGGTTGTTCTTCCGAGCATAATTGTTGATGACCCGGGTCAGCGCCGTCTTAAAGCCCGTTTCATGGGTACCGCCCTCGGTGGTGCGGATGTTGTTGGCAAAGCTGTAGATGTTCTCCGTGAACCCATCGTTGTACTGCAGCGCCAGTTCCACTTCAGTGTCTTCCGTGGCCTGGAAGATATAAATCGGCTTGGGATGCAGTACTTGCTGGGTGCGGTTCAAGTAGCGTACGAAGCTCTGAAGCCCTTCGTTGTACTTGAACCGGTGCTCGCGGCCGGTGCGCTCGTCGATAAAATGGATGAACAGCCCGTCGTTAAGGAACGCATAGTCCCGAATACGCGGAAGAATGACGTTAGCGTCAAATTCGACGGTCTCGAAGATGGTGGGATCCGGCCAGAAGCGAACGTAGGTGCCGTGATTCTTTGTGTCGCCAATTCGGCGGAGCGGGTAGACCGGATGACCACCGTTTTGGAATTCGATTTCGTAGATGCCGCCCTTGGTTTCTACCTTGACGTACATCCTGCTGGAGAGCGCGTTAACCACCGAGGCGCCCACGCCGTGGAGGCCGCCCGAGACTTTATACGCACTGCCGCCGAACTTGCCGCCAGCGTGCAGCATGGTATAGACAGTTTCTACGGTAGATTTGCCCGTCTTGGGATGGATATCCACAGGCACACCGCGGCCGTTATCCTGAACGCTGCAGGAGCCGTCCTTGTGCAGGATGATGGTGATCTTATCGCAGAAGCCGGCCAGGTGCTCGTCTACTGCGTTATCGATGATCTCCCAAATCAGGTGCAGAAGCCCGCGGGCGGAGGTCCCGCCGATATACATGCCCGGACGCTTGCGGACGGCCTCAAGGCCCTCCAATACCTGTATCTGGGCCCCGGTGTAGTCCCCGGATGTGGTGGTGGCGAGATGCGCCCCTTGGTTCAGGGGCTGTTCCTTGTGCTCAGACACAGAGGTTCCTCCCTCGCAGGTGAAAGGTTCAATAACAGATTAATGTTAGCACAACAGGTGTTCAGTCTCAAGGCTCGGGGTTGGTTGAATTCTCCAGATCCAGGAGAACGTGGTTCCGCAAGAAGTCAGCTCGCCGAAGGAGCGTCAGGGAGGAGATCGGCGACAGATAAATCCGATCGGTAGTTAAGACGAGGCTTCGGGGATCTCCGTCCGAGATATCGGCAACTCTGTGCCTCTTTCGGTAGGATTCCAAAAGCTGCCGGTTTGACTCCCCATTCTGGGTGCTCCGCAAATCCAGGATGGCCACGACCTGTTTGAGGCTGACGGTAACATCGCCCCCGACATGCAAAAACATCAGGCTAACCCCCTGGCATCCAGTTCTATGGTTCCGGCATGTACCCGGAACAGGCGGTGGTCGTGGGGCCACTGCCGCACCATCAGATCCTCCAGGTCTGTGCAGCTCACCAGAGTCTGTACGCCTGCATCGACGGCGTGCAGGAGATAGTGGCGGCGGTGGGGATCCAACTCTGAGGCCACATCATCCAACATCAGGATGGGGTACTCACCGATCTGCCCGTTCATAAAATCGAGCTCTGCCAGTTTGAGAGCAAGCACAGCTGTGCGTTGCTGCCCCTGAGAGGCGTAGAGGTGTGCGTTGCGATCATTGATCCAAAACGCGACATCATCCCGGTGGGGACCCACCAGGGTGATCTGCCTGCGCAACTCATCTCGGCGGTGATGCTCGAGCAGCGCGTGCAGCCTGCCCGCCACCTCCTCCAGCGCCGGATCAGACCCAGCCGGCAACCCCTGGCTCTGGTACTCCAGGTGCAGCAGTTCCCTGCCCTCAGAGAGAAGACTGTGGTAGTGCCCGGCCAGCAGATCCAGCTCGGCTACGGCCCGGGCCCTCCGCACTATCAACTGCGCGCCGGCAGCCGCAAGCTGCTCATCGTAGATGGCGAGGAGGCCAGGATCTACCCGCTGCTCCTTGAGAAGGGTATTTCGCTGAGCCAGCGTGCGGTTGAAGGTGACCAGGTAGTGCAGATAGGACTGGGAGATTTGGGAGAGCTCTACATTCAGAAAACGGCGGCGCAGCGCCGGACCGCCCTTGAGCAGCTGGAGGTCATCTGGGGAGAAGAAGACCGCTGCCAGATTCCCCAAGAGTTTGGTGATCCGGTTTTCCGCTACACCATTAATTTTAACCCGTTTGCGAGTATGTAATCCAAGGGAGAGTTCCACGTCCAGCGTTCCCGTTCGCCGGACTACGGTGGCTCGGGCCGAAAGCGAGTCCGTGCCTTCCCGAATCAGTTCGACATCGCGGGTGGTACGATGGCTCTTACCGGTAGCCAGGAAATTGACAGCCTCCAGGAGATTGGTCTTGCCCTGTGCGTTGTCACCGAAAATGACATTGAGGCCTGGGGAGAACTGGACAGAGAGCGATGCATAGTTGCGAAAATCCTTCAATTGGAGGGCGGCGAGGTGCACAGGCTACGCCTCCTCGCGAGTGATGATCCACCGCCCCAAGTCTGCGGCCGCGACGCGGTCGCCCGGACGCAGCTTGCGGCCGCGCCGGTACTCAACCTCACCATTAACCTGTACCGTACCTGACATGATGAGGGCCTTGGCCTGGCCGCCGGTCTGTGCGACGCCGACCCATTTCAGGAATGCGTCCAGGGTGATGTAGTCCGTGGTGATGGAGACGATCTGTTCGGTCATGGAATGCTCCTAAAACGTAATCAGGGGAAGTACCACATAGCTGAAGTGGGCATTTTCCACCGGCTGCAGCCGTGCCGGATTGCGGGGACCAGAGCACTGGAAGCGGACTTCAGGTGCGTCCACCGCCTTCAGGAAGTCCATGAGGAAACGGCTGTTGAAGCCGATCTCCAGGGGATCGCCGGTGAAGCTGCTGGCGGCAACCTCCTCATAGACGTGGCCAACCTCGGGGGTGTTTGAGGTAATGGTGACCTGGCTGTCGCCCACCCCCAGCTTGACCGCGCCATCTTTGGCAATGAGGGCAGCGCGCTCAATTGCTTCGAGGAATTCTGCGCGGTTGAGAGTGACTTCGGTGGGATAGTGCTGAGGCACCAGCCGCATCACGTCTGGATACTGGCCTTCCAGCAGGCGGGAGATCACCCGTACGGTGCCCAGGTCAAAGAAGATCTGATTCGGGGTAACAGAGATGGTCGCGGTGGCCTCTTCGTCGCCGGCAAGGAGCCTGGTCAGTTCGGTGAGCGAACGGCTGGGAACGATGACGGCGAAGCTGTCGCTGGATGGATTCTCCGCATCCACCTCGGCATGGGCAATGCGGACGCCGTCTGTGGCAGTGCCACTGAGGCGGTTGTCGCGGAGTTTGAAGAGGACGCCGGTGAGCCAGGGTTTGCTCTCATCATGTCCGGCCGCGAAAGTGGTCTGGCGGAGGAGTTCGCGGAGAACGCTCTGCGCTGCCTTGAAGGTGGAAGCTCCCTCGATATCGGGAACGGATGGAAACTGGTCCGCGGCAAAGCCGTGGATAACATATTGGGACTTGCCCCAGCGTACAGTGGCGGTGTAGTTGTGGAGGTCGGCCGTCAGGTGGATATCGCCAAAGGGAATCCGGCGGACTAGATCGGTGAGGTAGCGGGCGGGAAGGACAATCTCTCCTTCGTTATCCACACGGCAGGGTGTGGATGATTCCACCGCCAGTTCCAGGTCAGTGGCCCGCAGAGTGAGGAGTCCATCCCGGGCTCCCAGGTAGATGCCTGAAAGGACGGCGATGGTGTTCTTGGTGGAGACGGCCCGGGCAACGACGCTGAGGGCGCTGTTGAGCGCTTCCTGGCTGATGACGATCTTCACGGGGAGGCCTCCTTTGCGCGCAGCGGCGGTGATGGCGGACGGCACACCGCGTATGTGTGAAGAGATCATTGGTCGCAATGGTCATTGTAGGGGCTGTGGATTTGTGGAAAACTCGGTGGATATCTAGAGCCAAGCGGATCGCGGGGCATGACAATCTGTGGGTTAGCCCGCGCGCGTTGTCCACAATGCCGGCTTTTCCTGTTGGCGGGTGGCTGGCGTCATTCTGCCCGGATGCGCGCCACCAGCTGTTCGACGGTGGCAGCAAATGCCGGGTCATTTTTGATGTCCTGAGCGATGCGCTCGCAGGCATGGATAACGGTAGTATGGTCGCGACCGCCAAACTCCTCGCCGATCTTCGGAAGGGAGGAGTCTGTTAGTTCCCGGGAAAGGTACATGGCGACTTGTCTGGGGAAGGCAACGGCTCGGGAACGGTTGCGGGCGACGAAGTCCTGCATTTTTATGTTGTAGTGCTCCGAAACCACCTGTTTGATCAGGTCGATGGTGATCTGTTTGGGCCGGTGGGGCGGGAGAATATCCTTGAGGGCGAGGGTGGCCATCTCGAGGGTGATGGGGCTGCGCATCATGCCGGCGTAGGCGACGATGCGGGTGAGGGCGCCCTCGAGCTCTCGGATGTTTGTTTCGATATTTGTGGCGATATAGTCCAGCACATCATCGGGCACTTCCATGTGCTCCAGCTGGGCCTTTTTGCGGAGAATCGCGATGCGGGTTTCTAAGTCGGGTGGCTGGATGTCGCAAATCAGGCCCCACTCAAACCGCGAGCGAAGCCGGTCTTCCAGAGTGGGGATCTCTTTGGGCGGCCGGTCGGAGGAGATGACGATCTGCTTATTGGCTTCATGGATCGCATTGAAAGTATGGTAAAACTCCTCCTGCGTACGGTCCTTGCCGGCCAGGAACTGGATATCGTCGATCAGCAGCACGTCGACATGCCGGTACTTGTTCTGAAACTCGGAGGTTGAGTTATCCCGGAGGGCGTTGATGAACTCGTTGGTAAAGGTCTCCGTGGACATGTAGGCCACTCGGGTGTTTGGATTCTGGCTGTAAACATAGTGGCCGATGGCATGCATCAGGTGGGTCTTGCCTAACCCGACGCCGCCGTAGATGAAGAGCGGATTGTAAGCGCGGGCAGGCGTCTCTGCCACTGCCAGCGAAGCGGCGTGTGCAAAGCGGTTGGAGTTGCCCACCACGAAGGTATCAAATGTATAGCGGGGATTTAGTTTCGCCAGTCCGTCGTGGGTGGTTGTGACGCTGGGCGTGGTGGGCGGTGCCGGTGCCGTCTCCGGGGCAGCGGCCGCCGGTTCGGGATCTTCCAGGACATTGGGGTTGGCCACAAATTTCACGGCGAGGTTCCGTTTGGTGATGTCCCGCAGATTCCGCCGAATAAGTGCGCCGTAGCGTGCTTCCATCCGGTCCTTGGCGAAATCACCCTGCACACCGACGATGAAGGTGTCATCTACCACGGCGATTGGCTTCGTGTTACGCACCCAGCTCTCTACACTGGATGGCGGCAGCTGCAGTTCCAGCAGGTCGAGGCACTGCTGCCATACCTCAGATAACTCGGTTTTCATCGGGTGAGCCTCCTCGGAGGGATGAAATCGGCTGGCGGTATATCAACAGATTATGCACAGGATTATCCACAACTTGTGTATAAAAAGATTTGAGCCTGTTCCTCGACCTGCAGTGTGGACAGGCAAGGACGGGCTGCAGAATCAATATATCAGAGCGCCCCAGAGTTATCAACAACCCCAGGGGAAACTGCCCACAGAGGGACCTTTAGGTTGGGGAAAATCAGGCGCGTTTGCTGGATAAATCGGATAGTCTCTGGGGAAAATCTGTGGGTGAGTTTCCACAGGCTGTGATTACTTAGGTATGTTGATTGCGTGGATTTGTGGACAAGTCCGTGTCGGCGCGAGACCCTCTGTTCGCGTTATCCCCAAGAGGCAGTCCTGTGGATATTTATCTATTCACAGGAGAAGCTGGATGGGGCTGGCCCGCTGTGCCTTGACGATATGGGCGCTGTTCGGTATAATTCCGCGTGTGTTTTCTCGGCGAACAGTCAGGGGGTGGACACGCGTTGAAGCGTACGTTTCAGCCGCACAATCGCCAGTACAAGCGGGTGCACGGCTTCCTCAGCCGGATGAGCACACGGAACGGCCGCAAGGTACTGAAGGCTCGGCGGCTCAAGGGTCGGAAGCGTCTCGCAGTCTAAGCCGCGGCGACACTGTCGTGGCTCTTTTTCCATTCGGGTGGAAGAATGGAGGGGTCTGGGGAGGGAGTCGCCGCGGGTCGGTCGAATCCTTCCCCAGTTGAATGAAACAGCGGTATCGGCTCAAGTCGCGCCTGGCTTTCCAGGCTGTTTACACCCAGGGTCGGTCTGTTGCGAACCGGGCGGCGGTGCTCTATGTGCTTCCACAGGCGAAGGGCACTGAAACGAAGATTGGGTTCGCAGCAGGCCGGAAGCTGGGCCGTGCGGTGGTACGCAATCGGGTAAAACGCAGGCTCAGAGAGGCCGTTCGGCTGCTGTGGGTGCGTGTGAAGCCGGGCTATCACCTGGTTCTAATCGCCCGGCAGGGGGCATTGGACATGCCCTTTGTTCAACTTCAGGCGCGGGTTACGGAACTCTTTGAGCGCGCTGGAGTGGTATACAAGGAAGGAAAGGAATTGTGAAGCGTCTCCTTCTGGGTCTGATTCGCTTTTATCAGCGGTACCTTTCCCCGCTGAAAGGGGGGCCGACGTGCCGTTTCTACCCCTCGTGTTCGCAGTACGCGTTTGAAGCGGTAGAGCGGTACGGTGTTCTGAGGGGTGGATACCTGGCCATCCGCCGTGTGCTGCGATGCCATCCTTTCCACCCCGGCGGTTACGATCCGGTCCCTTGACCCCAGCCTAGCCGGATGACTTAGTCGAGGAGGTTACTGTGCGTTGTTAGCCGTTTGGTACGCACCGGATTGGATCGTGAACCCCATGCGGGCGGTCCTCACGGTCTTCCTGGAATGGACAGGCAGCTATGGGCTGTCCATTATTCTGCTGACGTTGGCGCTGCGTGTCCTTATCATGCCTCTTACCATTTACCAGGTCCGGGCGACGAAGGCAATGCAGGAAGTGCAGCCGCTGGTGAAGGAGCTGCAGACGAAATACAAGGACGACCCTGAAACGATGAACAGGGAAATGATGGCGCTGTATCAGAAGTACAAGATCAATCCCTTTGCGGGATGCCTGCCGCTTTTGATTCAGATGCCGTTCCTATATGCGATGTTCATTGTTCTGATGAACTACGACCCGATGGCAGTGGCCCAGGTTGCGCCGGCTTTCCTGTGGATCCCTAACCTGAGCGCGCCGGATCCCTTCTACGTCCTTCCTGTTCTGACCGTGGTGACGATGCTGCTTCAGATGTGGCTTTCACAGACCAGCAACGAGCCCAGTCAGCGCATGATGATGTGGATCATGCCGCTCATGTTCGGGTGGATCACGTTCAACATGCAGGCAGGAGTCGTCTTGTACTGGGTGGTCAGCAACCTCATCGGGCTCATCCAGCAGGCGATCTATCCCGGATTTCCCCGGTTGGCGGGCGCACCGGGATTGAAGGGAGATGCTAGCGGCCGATGAAGTCGGTGGAAAAGAGTGCGCGGTCGGTGGATGAAGCCATAGCTGCGGCTCTCGAGGAGCTGGGTGTCCCGTCTGACCGGGTCTCTGTGGAAGTGCTGGACGAGGGCAAGGGCGGTTTCCTCGGAATCGGAGCCCGGCCGGCGGTAGTCAGAGTCACTTTGAAGGAGAACCGGCGGGAACGGGTGGAAAAATTTCTGACCGACCTTTGCGATGCCATGCGGCTGGGTGTTGACGTGGCGGTAGACGAAGACGCTGAGTATATCCGCGCTGATGTAACGGGGCCTGAGGCAGGTATTCTGATCGGCCGCCACGGCCAAACGCTGGATGCCCTGCAGTACCTGGTGAATTTGGTAGCCGCAAAAGCTGATCACGATGAGCGGCGTGTGCTGCTGGATGTGGAAGGCTACCGGAAGCGCCGGGAGGAGACCCTGACGCGGTTGGCTAACCGGCTGGCGGAGCGGGTGCGCCGCACCGGTGAACCGGAGGCTTTGGAGCCCATGAATGCGCACGAGAGGCGGGTCATTCACCTCGCCCTGCAGGAGAACCCGTATGTTACAACGGGCAGCGAGGGAGATGAGCCCTTCCGGCGGGTGGTCATCCAGCCGAAACGGTAGGTGAAGAAACGGGGCCTGGTAGCGCAGCTACTGGGCCTTTTTTTGTGGAATGTGCACAATGGCCAGAAGGAGGTGCTGCGGAATGGGCCGTGCTGTGGATACGATTGCGGCGGTGGCCACCGCTCCTGTAGAGGCTGGCATCGGGGTTGTGCGAATCAGCGGCCCGGAGGCACTAAGGGTCGGAGATCGTGCATTCCGTCCAAGGCGGGGCCGGCCCCTTTCAGAGCGCCGCAGCCACAGTGTTGCCTATGGGTGGGTGGTAAACACGGATGGGCACCGGGTGGATGAGGCGCTCGCACTGGTCATGTTGGGCCCCCACTCCTATACTGGCGAGGACGTGGTGGAACTGCAGTGCCACGGAGGCGCTGTTGCGGTGCGGCGGGTGTTGGAGGTTGCACTGGAGGCGGGTGCGCGGCTGGCTGAGCCGGGAGAGTTCACGCGGCGGGCCTTTCTGAATGGGCGGATCGACCTTTCACAGGCGGAGGCCGTTGTGGAGGTGATCCGGGCGAAGACGGACCGGGCCATGGAGGCTGCGGTGCGGCAGTTGGAGGGTTCGTTTAGCCACGCCATTCGGGAGGTGCGGGAGCGGCTGCTGGGCGTTGCGGCGCAGCTGGAGGCCGAGATCGATTTTCCAGAGCTGGAGTTGGAGACGGAGAGCCGTGAGGCGCTGCTCGAGGGTTGCAGCTGGAGTCTGGAGCGAATCGGGGTACTGCTGCGTAATGTGCGGCGCGGAGACTTGCTCCGGAACGGGCTGCGGGTGGTTCTCGCGGGTAGGCCGAATGTTGGGAAGTCCAGCCTGCTTAACCGGCTGGTGGGGAAAGATCGAGCTATTGTGACGGCGGTACCCGGGACCACCCGGGATGTGATCGAAGAGTGGGTTAGCCTCGGCGGTGTGCCTGTCCTCTATGCGGACACGGCAGGCATCCGGGAAACAGAGGACGAGGTGGAGCGCTTCGGGGTGGATCGCAGTCGTGAGATGCTGCGCCGGGCTGACCTGATCCTCTGGGTTGTGGATGCCGGGAGCGGCCTGACGGCGGAGGATCTGGCTCTGCGGGAGCAGTTGCCAAGCAGTAAGCCGGTTATCGGCGTGCTCAACAAGACGGATTTGGTCGATCCGGCGGCCCTGGACGCGTTGGCTGCGGAACTGAAGGGCCTGCGGCTGATTCAGGTGAGCGCCCTCTCGGGTGCTGGGATTGAGGAACTTGAGCGGGCGGTGCTGGAGGAGGCCGGCGCCCTGGATATGGAGGAGGGCTTCGTAGCCACGGAGCGGCAGGGTGATGCCCTGCGGCGGGCAGCGGACGCGCTGCGGAGCGCCCTGGCCACAGCGGAGGCGGGCTATGGACCGGACTTGATTTCGGTGGATGTTCGTGCTGCGTGGAGTGCGCTCGGCGAGATCACGGGCGACACGGTAGATGAGGATCTGCTGGACCAGATTTTCAGTCGCTTTTGCATCGGGAAGTGAAGCTTTGATGGGACTGACGAAGAAGTACGATGTGGCCGTGGTGGGGGCTGGGCATGCCGGCATAGAGGCGGCGCTGGCCTGCGCTCGCATGGGGATGGAGACGGTCTGTTTCACCACCAATCTGGACAACATCGCAATGATGAACTGCAACCCGTCCATCGGTGGTCCGGCTAAGGGTCACCTGGTTCGGGAGATTGACGCCTTGGGCGGACAGATGGGGCTGACGGCGGATCAGACCTTTCTGCAGATGCGGCTGCTTAACCGGGGGAAGGGACCTGCTGTGCAGGCGCTGCGAGCGCAGATTGATAAGCGATCGTACGCGTGGCAGATGCGGCTGACGCTGGAACGGACGGCCCGCCTCGATCTGAAGCAGGCGATGGTGCAGGAGGTCCTGGTGGAAGACGGACGGGTATGCGGCGTGAAGACGGCCAGCGGACTTGTGTACGAGGCGAAGGCGGTGGTGTTGAGTACCGGGACATATCTGCACGGCAAGACGATTGTTGGCGAACTGCAGCGAGAGTCGGGGCCGAGCGGTATGGCTCCTGCGGTGGGGCTGACTGAATGCCTGCGGCGGCTCGGGCTGCAGGTGGGACGGTTTAAGACGGGTACGCCGCCCCGACTGGATGGGCGGACGGTGGACTATTCCGCAATGCAGCGGCAGGATGGCGATCCGGAGCCGTGGCGGTTCAGCCTGCTTTCGCCGCGGGATGAGCGCAAGCAACTGCCCTGCTGGCTGACATATACGAATCCCCGTACCCATGAACTGATTCGGCGGAACCTGCACCGCGCTCCCCTGTTCAACGGCATGATTCAAGGGCGGGGCCCGCGGTACTGCCCGTCTGTGGAGGACAAGGTGGTCCGCTTTGCTGACAAGGAGAGCCATCAGGTTTTTATCGAGCCGGAGTCGTGGGAAAGCTCAGAGGTGTACGTTCTGGGTCTTTCCACCAGCCTGCCTGAAGAGGTACAGATCGAGGTCATCCATTCGATTCGGGGCCTGGAGGAGGCGGAGATGCTGCGGCCGGGCTACGCCATTGAGTATGATTACGTGGTCAGCACGCAGCTCCGGCCGTCGCTTGAAGTAAAGACCATACGAGGGCTCTTCTGTGGGGGGCAGATCAATGGGACGTCAGGGTATGAAGAGGCCGCAGCCCAGGGGCTGTTGGCTGGGATTAACGCGGCGCTGTATGTGCAGGGAAGAGAGCCGCTGGTCCTTACCCGGGCGGATGCGTACATTGGGGTGTTGATCGATGACTTGGTGACCAAGGGGACGCCCGAGCCTTACCGGATGATGACGTCGCGAGCGGAGTACCGGCTGATGCTGCGCCAGGACAACGCACACCTGCGCCTGACCGAGAAGGGCCGCGATGTGGGGCTGGTGGATGATCACCGGTGGGGAGTCTTTACGGAGCTGCGGCAGGCGATTTCTGCTGAGAGAGAGCGGCTGGAGCGGACGGTGGTGGCTCCTACGCCGGAGGTACAGGCGGTGCTGCGTGACGCGGGCTCGTCGGAGTTGAAGAGCGGCGTGCCGGCGGTGAGGCTGCTGACCCGGCCTGAGATTCGCTATACGCATCTCCAGGCCATGGGTGTGGGCCGGAACGACCTGGATCCGGCGGTGGTGCAGGAAGTAGAGACGGTGCTGAAATATCAGGGATACATCGAGAAAGAGATCGAGCAGGTGGAGCGGATGCGGCGGTTGGAGGGGAAGCGGATTCCTGCTGACTTCTCGTACCAGTCGCTTCAGGGGCTGTCGATGGAGGCTAGGGAGAAGCTGGAGAAGATCCGACCGGAGACCTTGGGGCAGGCCAGCCGCATCTCCGGTGTTTCACCGGCGGACATTGGCATGCTGATGGTCTATTTGGAGCAGAGGCGTTCAGGGCGCGAGGAGGTGCGAGATGGAGGCGGCGAGTGTTGAACTGCTGAGGCAGGGGCTGGTGGGATACGGCCTCCAACCCGAGGAGGCGGCTGTGGCTGCCATTGTGCGGCATCTGGAACTGGTGGCGGAATGGAATGAGAGCGTCAACCTGACGGCGGTGACTGCGGAACGGGATATGGTGATTAAGCACGCACTGGACTCGGCTGCGGTGTTGGGTGTGGTGCCCTTGCATGCCGGGCAGCGGGTGCTTGATGTCGGTACCGGCGCGGGATTCCCGGGTCTGACCTTGAAATGTTTGGTGCCGGGAATCGATCTGGTCTTGCTTGAGAGTTTAGCGAAGCGGTGCCGGTTCTTAGAGGCCGCGGCTGCTGAACTGCTTGCTATAGTGGGAAACCCTGGCGGTCTGCGGGTCGTATGGGGGCGTGCGGAGGATGTGGGCCGGCAGGAGGAGTTCAGGGAGACGTTCGATGTAGTAGTAGCCCGTGCTGTGGCGGAGTTGAGGGTGTTGAGCGAATACTGCCTGCCCTTCTGCCGTGTGGGTGGCGAGTTCGTGGCCTTGAAGGGGCCAGCTGTTCACGAAGAACTGGAGGCTGCTGCGAGGGCTATTGAGATACTGGGTGGTGAGGTGGCGGAACTGCGGCAAGTTCACCTGCCGGAAGGGGCCGGTTCGCGGTCGTTGGTGAGAATTCGGAAAGTAAAGCAGACGCCGACCGCTTATCCCCGAAAGGCTGGGACTCCGTCGAAACGGCCGCTCTAGCCGGGCCTCAGAGACGGCCTGAGGTGCCGAAATGGGCAAGTTTGGAGGGGCGGATTATAGGGGTACCCCTGGGGTAAGAAAAAGGGCTCAGGCGGCCTTGTGGTTGTCCAGAAAAGTGAGGAAAAGAGTTGGCGAAGGGGCCGTTCTTCTCGGTTGGGGAAGTGCGGCCTTCGTGCATTGAAGGGGTGAGCGAAGAACTGTATGCTTATAAGGTAAGGGATGCTGGGGATGGGTAGGGCAGGAACGGGTACGGCTTTGCCGAATCCCTAAGCGAGCAGTGGAATTGCCGTGTCGGTGCACAAGTGGAGGGAGTCAGCTGTGGGACGCGTGATAGCCGTGGCGAACCAGAAGGGCGGAGTTGGGAAGACGACGACAGCTGTCAACTTGAGCGCCTGTCTGGCGGAGGCCGGCAAGCGTGTTCTGTTGGTTGACATAGATCCGCAGGGGAACGCCACCAGCGGGATGGGGATCGATCGCAACCAGGTAAAGAGTTCGGTTTACGATCTGCTTCTGGAGGATGTGCCTGCAGCGGATGTAATCATCAATACCTCTGTGGAAGGGCTGCAGTTGATTCCAGCGACCATCGATTTGGCTGGTGCGGAGATTGAGCTTGTTCCCCGGATTTCGCGTGAGAGCCGGCTGAAGCGCGCACTGGCGCCCGTTCGAGATGAGTATGATTTTATCCTGATCGACTGCCCCCCCTCCCTTGGGCTGTTGACGCTGAACGCGCTGACTGCGGCGGATTCCATTCTGATTCCAATCCAGTGTGAGTACTATGCACTGGAAGGATTGACCCAGCTGATGGATACGCTCCGGCTGGTGCGGGAGGCGCTGAATCCAGGGCTGGAGATCGAGGGTGTTCTGTTGACGATGTTTGATGGGCGGACGAACCTGAGCATCCAGGTTGTCGAAGATGTGAAGCGCTATTTTCGTGGGAAGGTTTTCCGGAGCATCATTTCACGGAATGTGCGACTTAGTGAGGCGCCCAGTCATGGGCTGCCGATTACGAAATACGACGCGCGGTCCAAAGGGGCGGAAGCCTACTCTGAGTTGGCCCGGGAGGTCATCGAGCATGTCGAAGAGAGGGCTGGGTAGAGGACTGGGCGCCCTGATTCCGGATGTTGATGTTGGGGATCGGGAGAGTGTGCAGGAGCTGGATGTAAACCTGATTGCGCCGAATCCCCGGCAGCCCAGGAAGGTGTTTGACGAGGGCAAGCTGGATGAGCTTGCCTCTTCTATTAAGGAGCATGGCATTGTTCAGCCAATTGTAGTACGGCCCGTGGACGGGCGGTATGAGATCGTTGCTGGCGAGAGGCGGTGGCGCGCTGCCAAGTTGGCTGGCCTTCAGCGGATTCCGGCGCTGGTGAAGGAATTCTCTGAGGTCCAGGTGATGGAGATTGCTCTTATTGAGAATCTCCAGCGGGAGGACTTGAATCCGCTGGAGGAGGCTGAGGCCTACAGGGTTCTGATGGAGGAATGCAACCTTACGCAGGAGGAGCTTGCCCGGCGGTTGGGTAAGAGCCGGCCGCAGATCAGCAATACGCTTCGGCTGCTGCAGTTGGCGGAGCCTGTCCAGGAGGAGATTCGGGCAGGCCGGCTGTCTGTGGGCCATGCAAAAGTGCTCTTGAGTGTGCCGGCGGCGCAGGATCAGGTTGCGTTGGCTCAGAGGGTGGCTGAAGAGGGGCTTTCCGTGCGGCAGTTGGAAGAGGTCCTGCGGCCTAAGAAGCGGGCTGGAGAGGGCGCGTGGAGGGGTCGGCGGCCTAAGGAGTCGGTATTGTCGCCGGAACTGCAGGATGTGGAACGGCGGCTGCGGGAGTGGTTGGGTACGCCGGTCAAGTTGGAGCTGAAAAACGGAAGGGGCCGTATCGAGATCACCTTTTTCGGTGAGGAGGGGCTGGAGCGGGTGTTGGAGTGCCTTGGGGCTGGCGAGGAGAAGCCCTTGCGTCCGCCGGCAGGTCCATTCCGGGTGTAGGGTTCCACGTGGAACGTGCTTCTGGAGTTGTTGGTTTTGTTTTGGGTTGATAGAGTATCCGGTGTGGTTGGTTGTTGATAGCCTCAGGGGATGTATTGACGGAAAGGGCCCGCGGCGGGATGCCGCGGGCGCCTTCGTGTTTTGTGGGGTCGGGAGGTGGGTTGGAAGAGGATCGTGTGGTCGTTGCGTGTTTCTTTGAGGATTCTACGTGGAGGACGGGTGATTTGGGAGTGATGGTAGGGTGCGGTGAACGGGCTCGGCTCGCGAGGGGGTTCCACGTGGAACGGTTCGTGGCGACGGGACACTGCTGCGGTTCGGTGTGGTTGGGGTTGGCAAACAGCTAGTTGGTGGGTTTGGACTTTGATCCGCCGGTGGGAATGGGTGCGTTAGCCGCCGTGACCGCTTGAGGCCGAGCGAGCAGGAGATGTGGGGGGTGCTCCACGTGGAGCGGACCTGACTCCTGAGGGAATCGTAAGGAAGTAGGGCGAGGGCTGGGGTGGGGTTGGGTGGTCGGTCTCGGTTTCGTGGGAGACAGTTCGCGACTGGCCGCGTTTGAGTAGGTTGCCGGTTGGGGTTGTTGTTGCAAAGGGGTATGGCCTGCCAGGAGCTGCTGGGGTGGACGTCTGCGGGCGGACAGGGCGACGGAGTTGGAAGTGACGGGGTCTCGCGGGAGGTGCCCGCTTCTGAATAGACGACGTGTGGATTGGAGGTCGAGCAGTGGGGTCGGTGGGTTGTTGGTTGGGAAGGTAAGGATGCGCGGAGGACGGTGGGTCCGGCGCGTGGCGGTGGAAGTCTGGAGAAGAGGGTGCGGTCCACTCCGTGTAAGGTACTGTGATGTGGTTGGAACGTTGACCGCGTGTGCGGTAGGGGGTTTAAAGGCGTTGGGTGAGCAGGAGCGGATGGCCTGTGGCGTCGGGACGGGCGTTCTACGTGGAACAGAGGGGTGGTAAAGGCGCTTTAGGTGGCGGGGAGTGAGGGCTTGGGCCGGAACGGGGAGGCGGCCCAACGTGAGGGTAGGGCTCCAAGTCGAAGGTGTGAACCTGGCGAGAGTGAGGTAGGGGCGTGTAAGCCGGCGGGGAGCTATGTGTAGGTGGCGTTGCCGGAGTGTGTGACGGGCGCTCAAGGGAGTCTACGCCACTCTAGCTTATTGGTGGAGATGGTGCCGTGGGTATGAGACGGGGGCTGTGGGCTTGGGAGGATCAGGTGTGCCCTGCGTGGAACGTGGCGGGTGACGACACGCTCGGTGACGTGCGGGGGATCGTGCGGGGCCGGCAGGGTTGAGAGCGATCTACGTGGAGGATGGCGGCTGTCACTGTGCGGATGATGTCGGTTCCACGTGGAACGCGGATAGGGAGTTGTGACGTCGGAGGAGACCGAGTCAGTGGAGCCTAGGTGGTGGCCCTCTTTGTCAGGGATTGTGTTGGGGAAGGCTACCCGTTCAGTGTGGAACACTGCTCTCCGGAGCAAGAGGGAGTCGGTGTGAGGCAGGGTATGGCGGGCACGGGCGAGTTGGATAGGGCAGGCCTGCCCTTGCGCGTGCGGGTAGTGAAGCAGGGGTTGCTCGCCTGTGCAGCGTCGGGGTGCGAAAGGTGGCAGGGAGTTGTGGTGATCGCAAGGAGCGTGACAGAGAGCAGACCCCAAGCCCTAACCCCGCCGTGGTCCACGCAGAGCGTGGCGCAGCAGTGTCAAGAAAGGTGCTCCCAGTGAAGCGGCTTGCAGATTGGAAGACGGCAGCGGAGGGTGCAGTGCCAAGCCACCACGACAGCGCAAGACTTGCGGAACGCCATCTCCTGCAGCCGTGAACTCGTTCAAGGCGAGGGTTCCACGTGGAACATGAGGAGAGATGCAGACAGGAGCGCAAAGAACCAAAATGGGGACCAAGGCTCAAGTGGAGTGTCCCACCATATTCAAGTCCAACTCCAGCCGACGTCAGCAGAGGCCACCCTGACGTTCCACGTGGAACGCATGAGCCAGATACTTCCTTGGTTGGATTCAGGTGCCGCTCCTTTAGCATTATGGTTGACAGAACCAAACCAATCCAAACCTACTAGCGTAGACAGACAGAACGCGGTATGATTGATGCCGTTCCCCTCGTAGGGACCCCGGCACATACCGAAGATAGCTTGGGTTTACGGGCTGGGCTGTATGGAAACTGCCGCCGTAGGGGCGTACACTTTGTCCAGAACAGCGGATGGGTCACACGGCTGCGGGACTACTTCCGTTCTCACAAGCCGCACGAACGTAATTGAAGATGACCACTGTTACTAAGGGAGGACTCGGCGGTGGATCTAGCATCACAGTTAGACAGTCTTACGCTAGCCTGCGCTGCGCTTGTGATCTCTACGCTCCTCTTCGTGCTGACGCTCATCATATACTTCAGGCAGAACAAACTTCTTGCGCGCTACCGCAGACTGCTGAACGGGGAATCAGCTCAGGACCTTGAAGCGATTCTCCTGGAGCAGGAGCAGATGATCAGGAGCCTGCAGACTCAGGTGGCGGATCTGAAACAGCAGACAGTCTCACAGTCACAGGAGGCCATGAAGCACGTACAGAAGGTTGGGATGGTCCGCTTCAATGCCTTCCCTGACACCGGAAGCGACCTGAGCTTTGCAGTTGCTCTGTTGGACGGCGAGGACAATGGCGTGGTCCTCTCCAGCCTCTACGGCCGGTCCGAATCCCGCATTTATGCCAAGCCGATTCAAGGCGGCACTTCAACCTACAAGCTGTCTGACGAAGAGAAGGAGGCCATCCAGAAGGCCAAATCTGGTTACAGGTCCTCCGTGAGTGAAAGCAAGGCGCGGTAGGCACACCAACCAGAATATAGAAGGAAATGAGACATTTGGGTGGAATACACCATTTGTCTCATTTTTTCTTTCTGGAAGGAGGGTGACCCACGTGCAGAGGGGGATGCGCCGTCTCACGGTCATTGTCGTCCCATGGACCGGACGTAGACGGACGATCAGCTTTCAGATCGCGCCCATGGCGGCAGCAGTGGTGCTGCTGCTCCTGGTTGGCACGTTAGCCGCGTGGGTCGGATATGCCCACACCGCCAGTAGAACTGTCCGAGGGGAACTAGAAGCGCTCAGGGAGCTGAGCCAGCGGCAGCAAGCTGAAATCGCCGCCATTAACCAGACCGCAGCCGAAGCCCAACAGAAGCTTTTGGAGCTGCAGCAGCTTCAGGCAGAACTCGAAGGCCTAACCCAGGCCGAGAGGAGCGCACGGGGAGCCGTTGCTCCCTTTCTTTCACAAGTATCTCGCGGAGCCTTGCAAGTCCAGCGGCACCTTGCAGCTCGATTGCCGGCCGATCTTACGGACGTTCGTGCGAGCCTAGAACAAGACCTCGAAGAGCTGACCAGGCTGCAAGCGCTGCTCGAAGTCAAGCGAGAAGAACTGGCTCAGGCACAGGCTTACCGGATGCACCGGCCCACCGGCTCACCTGTAACAGGAGCCACGATTACGGACAGGTTCGGATGGCGCCTCCACCCCGTTGGCGGCGGTACTGACTACCACGAAGGCCTCGACCTGGCGCAAGAGGAAGGTGCGCCCGTGACAGCCACCGGGGCCGGCACTGTCACCTACGCCGGGTGGGACGATGGCGGGCTTGGCAACACGGTACGAGTTGACCACGGTTACGGCTTCACCACTGTCTACGGACACCTCTCCAGCATCGCCGTAGAGGAGGGTCAGTCCGTCGCCAGGGGAACGATTATCGGAAGTGTGGGCAGCACCGGGGTCAGTACAGGACCCCATCTCCATTACGAGGTTCACATGAACGGTCAGCCGGTGGACCCGGCAAACTTTCTGGGCGCGGGGGGTTGAGTATGTTCGGCACAAATCGCCGACCCGTGGAAAGCGCACACGGAAAGGTACAGACACTGATCGGGGAGGGCACCGCCCTGAAGGGCAGCATTCGATCGGACGGTGTTGTCAGGATCGACGGATATTTGGAAGGGACCATCGAGAACGCCTGTGAACTGATCATCGGGCCGAAGGGTCGCGTGGTGGCTGCTGTTGCCGCCGAGAACCTTTCCCTGGCAGGTGAGCTGCATGGCGAAGTGCTGGTTACCGGAAAACTGGAACTGCTACCGGGCTCTCGCCTGGTGGGAAACATCCAGTGTGACCACCTGATCGTCCACGACGGTGCGACGTTTCATGGCCAGAGCCGCATGGCCGAACGCACGTGGCATGAAGAACCGCCTCTTGCCCCGGAGGATCAGCCTGTGGCCTGACCAATCCCACCGCTGCACGAAGTCGCCCGCCCCACAGGGGCGAGCGACTTTCAGTTAACAGCCTATCTGCTAGGCGAACAGCGGCCTGGTACTCTTCTCCCGGGCCTGCCGTGACGCACACAAGACGCCAAGGCCCTGAGCAATCCCCGAGGCCGCGATCTTTGCCATTCGCATCACAAGGTTCAGTCTGGTATTCTGGAGAACGAAGTACTCCATAAAGCCGCCGACGTTCACAACGCCGGTTATGTAGATCTGTCCCACCCTGGGAAGGCTCTTGTTTACGCCGGCCCCGGGGCAAAGACTGCCCCGTCCCACTGTCAGCACACCGATGGACTCGGGCCGACCGAGACAGGCATCCACCGCCACCACCAGCGGCCGGCGATACGTGGTTTCAATGCGGTGAACGGTCTCAACCAGATTGGCCGCGTGCACCGGCCTGTCCAACGTACCGACAATCTCGAATGGATGTGGGCCCGATTCGCTGAGCTCTGAACCGATCAGCGGTCCCAGGGCATCACCGATGGACCGGTCGGTGCCGACGCACAGGAGGATCACTTCGTCCACGTCCGCCATGCAGGAATTTCCGCATCGACAGAGCGCTTCCCCAATGACCGCTGCCGCGTTTGGGGAGTCCATATGGACGCGCCACTCCATCCTTTCCTCCCCATACCGAGGCAGCCGCTCCGTCCACCCCTCGTACACGACACCACCCTCTCCAAGACGACCTGATGGGTACAGGGAAGTATATGGCATCCGTCGTCTCACTATGTAGGCCCACCCGAGGAGGAGGATCCATGGAAGCGGAACGGGTAAAAGTTCTGCTGCAAGAAGCAGACGCCCATTACAAGCAGGGAGACCTCGACGCAGCACTGAAGGCCTACCGGGAAGTCCTCGCTGAGGACGACACTGTGGCCTGGGCGTACAGCCGCATTGGCGCCATTCTGGCACAGTTTGGTGACCAGGAGGCTGCCGAGGAATCCCTCCACAAGGCGATTGAACTGGACCCAACACTCCCCCAGGCGCACAGCAACCTTGGAAACATCTACTACGCCAGGGGCGATTACCAGCGAGCACTGGAGAAATATCAAGAAGCTGTGCGGCTCGACCCACACCAGCCCGTTTACTACGAAAATCTCCATGCAGCAAACAAGCAGCTTGGCCGCATCGGAGATGCAGTGGCCGCCCTGAAGAAGGCCCAGCGTCTATATCAGGAGAACGCCAGGGAGGAAGCGCGCAGCCGGCTCCGCGAGGCCCGGGCAAACCTTGGAGGACGTGGCTGTTTGGGTACCGCCGCACTGGTCCTCTTGCCCGTCATTCTGCTCATAGCAGCGCTCATCTGATGCACCCCCTGCTGCCATATCTGGCGATCCTGTTGGGTCTCCTTGGGGTATCCAGCTCGTCGATCCTGTTTCAGTTCACCTCAGCCAATCCGCTGGTGGCGGCCTTCTACCGGCTTGCCATTGCTGCACTGCTCCAGGCCGGCCCGCTCCTGTTTTCCCCGCGGGGGCGGTCCCCCATGAGCTGCCAGGATGTCTGGCGCTGCGTCGCAAGCGGACTCTTTCTTGCCTGCCATTTTGGAACTTGGTTCTTCAGCCTGCGACTTACATCTATCACCGCCTCTACCGTCCTCGTCAGCACCCATCCCTTCATAGTCTTGGCGTATAACCGTCTGTTCCGCGGAGAGCGGCCAGCCGGCGCCTCGCTCGCGGGTGTCCTTCTGGCAGTGGCAGGCGCAGCCGTGGTGGGCTGGGGAGACCTTTCTGCAGACAGTCAGGCACTGCTGGGTGACGCGTTGGCCTTTCTCGGCGCTGTCGCAATGGCTGGCTATCTGCTCCTCGGCCGGCGCCTACGCTCGTCGTTGAGCACCATCACCTACTCAACCCTCACCTATGGAACGGCAGCGCTCCTGTTGGGGATGACGGCGCTGGTCCGGGGTGTTCGCCTGCACGGCTATGCCGCCGCCGACTGGCTTGTCTTCGTTGCGTTAGCCATTTTCCCAACGCTACTCGGCCACACCCTTTTCAACTGGGCGCTGCGTTTCGTCCCTGCGGCGGTCCTTTCCGTCAGCATCCTGGGCGAGCCGGTCGGCGCCAGCCTCTTGGCGTGGCTCCTGTGGCGCCAGGTACCGGCCGCCGCCACTTGGATTGGCGGGAGTCTGGTGCTAGCGGGTACTGCCCTCTATTTGCGGAGCAGCTCCACTGCGAGGGATCCGTCAACATCGTGAACTCAGCTTGCCGCATCACCCACGGGGAGGTGGAGAAACATGCAGTGGTGGGCAACCCTGACCCCCGCCGACTACGTGATCCTTGCACTGCTGCTGCTTGCGTTTCTTCAGGGCTGGAGCCGGGGACTTTTCTCCCAGGTGCTTCGCATCGGCGCGTTTATTGCTACCATCGTGGTAGCCGGTCGCTATGGTGGGCTTGTCCGCCAGACGCTCAACCGTCACTTCCACCTGCAAGAGCACCTCAAGGCGTTTCTCGCCACGCGCCTGCCTCTGCCCAGCGGCGTCAATCCACCGGAAGGGGCCGTACCGCAGGCACCGCCAGCTGAAGTGGTGAACGGACTCTCACTACCGCAGAGCTACAAAGATACTCTGATCCAGAGGATTATGGAGTGGTATCAGGGCCAGCCAGCAGCAGCCGTGGACGAACTACTCCTGGACCAGTTGGCAGAGGGGCTCGCCAGTGTTATCGCCTACTTGCTTGCAGCGCTGATAACTGGCATTATCCTGGGTATTGTGGCCAGCCTGATCTCGCCTGCTTTGGAGAACGATGCCCTCCTCAACACCGCGAACCGCCTGGCAGGCGGCATTGTGTGCGGGCTTGAGGTTGCCATCGTCACTTCGTTGGTAGCCGCCCTGGCTGCACCGGCCCTTTCCCTTTCAGGCCTCCCCTGGCTCCAGGAACAACTGGACGGAGCGGTAACAACACCCTATTTTCTTGACCTATTTGCATGGATGAAGGCCGTGATTTTCGGCAAAGGCACCGAGCAGTTCTTCGTAACCTAGTTTCCCCGGAGGTGCGAAGCGTGGAACGGGTCAGATATGAAATCGGCGATATCGTACGGATGAAAAAGCCACATCCCTGCGGGTCGGACAGGTGGGAGATCTACCGTACCGGCATCGATTTCGGCATGAAGTGCCTCGGATGCGGCCACCGGGTGATGATTCCCCGCACCAAGTTTGAAAAAGCCGTGCGCCAGCACTTTCCCAAGGCTCAACAGCAAGACAACGGGAATACCTGATTTCACACATGGCAAACTTGCAACCTGTCCTCGCACATGCTATAGTTGATTGGACTCACTGAAGGTGAGCCGCCAGGCGCAGCCCACGGGGCTGCTGCCTCCCTGCCCTGTTCGTAGGGGCCATCAGACCATAGGGAGGAGGTGTACCCATGAGGTCTTACGAACTGCTGGTAATTGCCCGTCCTGACCTGGATGACGCCGCTCACCAGGCCCTGCTGGATCGAATCACTGGACTCATCTCCGCCAACGGCGGCGCAGTTGAGAAAGTCGAGCCGACCAAGAAGCAGCGGCTGGCCTACGAGATCAAGCGCTTCCGCGAGGGCTTTTACACGGTCGTAAACTTCAAGGGTGAGCCGAAGACCGCGGAGGAACTCGACCGCGTTCTGAAGATCACCGATGAAGTGATCCGGTTCCTGATCGTCCGTCCGGAGGAGTAAGAAGCACGGGGGGTAAGGATGTGCTTAACGTAGTGGTGTTGATCGGCCGCCTTACCAAAGACCCTGAACTGCGGTATACGCAGACCGGAAAGGCCGTAGCCACTCTACGGCTGGCCGTGGACCGCGGCACCATCAATCCCCAGGGCGAAAGAGAGACGGACTTCATCGATGTGATCGTTTGGGAACGGCAAGCTGAAACCGTAGCCAATTACCTGCAGAAGGGTCGCCTGGTGGCTGTTCAGGGCCGTCTCCAGATTCGATCCTACGAGAATCAGGAAGGCCAGCGCCGGGAGAAGGCCGAAGTGGTGGCCAGTCAGGTACGATTCCTGGACAAGGCTTCTGACGGCTCCCGGGGCGCCTCGGGCGCCGACAGGCCGCCTGTCGGCCCTCGACGTGAAAGCTACGGCATGGGCAGCGAGCCGGACTTTGGCGATGACGATGATGTCCCCTTTTAATGTGAAAGGAGGACGAGTACATGCGTCGTGAGCGTGGACGCAGGCCGAAGCGGCGGGTATGCAGCTTCTGCGTAGACAAGATCGAGCATATCGACTACAAGGATGTTGCTCGGCTGAAGCGGTATATCACAGAGCGTGGCAAGATCCTGCCCCGCCGTATTTCTGGCAACTGTGCCGCACATCAGCGCCAGCTTACCACGGCGATCAAGCGGGCTCGGATTGTAGCCTTGCTGCCCTTCACCGTCGAGTAACTGGTATTGCTGGACAATCAGGGGCATCGCATGTGCGGTGCCCCTTTCGCACACTTATCGGTGGCGGCACAAGTAGGCCCCAGGGAGGAGTTTACACAAGATGCAGAATCGCAGGTACGACGTCCGCGGCCTGGTTTTCGGCGGTCTCATGGCAGCCCTGGTCGTGGTATGCGCGCTAATCCCGTTCTTGTATTTCTTCCTGCCCATTCCCCTGGTCATGGCCTACACGCGATATGGTGGGCGTGTTGCAGTGCTTACCAGCATTGTTGCGGTGGCTTTCTCGGCGCTCCTGGTGGGCCCAGTTCAAGCGTTCCTGCTGCTGGTTCCGGGTGGCGTGCTTCCAGGGATGGCCTTTGGCTTCGGATTCCGCCACAAGCTGAAGCCGCTGGTCATCATGCTGATTGCCGTTTCCGTTTTCTTTGTAAGCTTTGGCGCTGACTACTTTGTCACACGCCTGGCTCTACTTGGCGGCCAGGATCCCATCATCACCATGTTGGAAAGCCCCGAAGTGAAGCAGACCATGGACCAGTACTTCGGGTTGATGGAGGAACGGCTGCTTGCTGCGGAACCTCAATCAGAAGCAGACCGGGCGGCTCTGGACCAGGCTCTCAGCCAGCTGCAGGAGATGCGGGAGCACATGCCGGATATCATGAGGGTCCTTATGCCCTCCGCACTCTTCTTGGCGGGAGTAGTGACGTCCGCGTTTAATTACATGCTGTGCCGTCTGATTCTGCCGCGGCTCGGTATGGAGGTGCCGGCGCCCACTCCGTTTGGCGAGTTCCGTCTGCCCATTTGGGTCACGTGGGCGATGGTCCTGGTGCTCTTTGCGTCTCAATACATAGGAGGCTCCCTGCTGGATGCTCCCTGGCAGGTTCAGGTGCTGGTCAACCTGGCAACGCCCCTGCTATACATTTGTACTTTTGTCGGATTTGCCGTGGCCTACGGATGGCTGCGCAAGCGCAACATTCCGAAGCCCGCTGCAATTCTTCTCGTGGTGGCGGTGCTTCTCTTTATGGGCCAGCGCGGACTCTACTTCTATCTGCTGCTGGCGATGTGGGACACCATCTTCGACTTCCGAGGCCTGGGGCATGGTCTGTTCAGTCAACTGCGAGGTGCTCGATAAGGAGGCGATACCATGAAGGTGATCTTGAAAGCCGACGTGAAGGGAACCGGGCGCAAGGGCGAAACCGTTGAGGTTTCAGACGGCTATGCCCGCAACTTCCTGCTGCCGCGGGGGCTGGCTGTGGAGGCTTCGCCTTCGGCGCTGAAGAGCCTGGCCGAGGAGCAGAAGGCGCAGGAGCGGAAAAAGGAACGGATGATTCAGCGGCTGAAGGAACTGCGTGACCGGCTTGAGGGGCAGACCATCCAAGTGCCGGCCCGCACCGGCGAAAACGGCCGCCTGTTCGGTTCCATTACCAACAAGGATATTGCAGACGCGATCTCTAAATTCTTGGGGCAGGAGTTCGACCGCAAGTACGTGGAACTTCCAGCGCCCATCAAGTCGCTGGGCACTTTCACAGTGCCCCTGAAGTTTGGCCACAACGTAACGGGCACCGTTACCGTCGAAATCGTGGCAGCGTAGCAGAGCGGCCCGACCGGTTCCACCGGCTCGGGCTGCCGTTAGGTTGGGGAGGAGGTGAAGGGGGCCGTCAGCCCCAAGTCTGTTGAAGGAGATTCTGGACAAGTTGATCCGAGCCGGCAGGCACGGCGATCAGCACGCTTCTGGCAAAAGGGCTTCGGCCGGAGACCAGCTGGAACGGCAGGTGGGAGCGCTCTTCGGACTCCTCACCAATATTCTCGGGCCCGAGCGGCTTGTACTGAAGGCTGGCAAACTGGATGCCCTCTCCCTGATGAAGTCCGATCGGATCGAGGAGCAGGTCCTGGCGCTGCAGCGTCTGGTGTACGAAGATCCCACCATCGACACCGTGCCCGATAGGGGTCAGATTCCCGCCATCCTGGATGGGCTGGAAGACGTGATTGCGGACATGGTGGCCCGCCGGTCGGTGGAGGAAAAAATCGAGAAGAAGATCCAGCAGCGCATGCAGGAGCGGAATGAGGATTACTACCGGGAGATCAAGCAGCAGGTGCTCCGGGAGGACGCGGGGCCGGAGACTGCCACTACCCTCAAGAAGCTGGAGGAGCTTGAAGAACTGGACAAGAAGCGGCTCTCCCGCACAGCCCTCGAGGTATTGCGGCCCACCAGCCTCGATCAGGTGGTGGGGCAGGACCGGGCGGTGAAGGCGCTTCTGGCCAAAATCGCCTCCCCCTTTCCCCAGCACGTATTGCTCTACGGCCCTCCCGGCGTCGGTAAGACCACGGTGGCGCGGCTAGCTCTGGAGGCTGCCAAGAAACTGCGCTTCACACCATTTGGCGAAGACGCCCCATTTGTGGAAGTGGACGGCACCACACTGCGGTGGGATCCCCGCGAGGTGACCAACCCGCTGCTGGGCAGTGTGCACGACCCCATCTATCAGGGCGCTCGCCGCGAGATGGCGGATACCGGCGTTCCTGAGCCCAAGCTGGGCCTTGTGACCGAGGCCCACGGCGGCGTCCTTTTCATCGACGAAATCGGGGAACTGGACCCGATGCTCCAGAACAAGCTGCTGAAGGTCCTTGAAGATAAGCGCGTCTACTTTGACTCCAGTTACTACGATCCCAACGACCCCAACGTCCCCAAGTACGTGCGAAAGCTCTTTGCCGAAGGCGCTCCAGCTGACTTCATCCTGATCGGTGCGACTACACGCGACCCCAGCGAGATCAATCCGGCGCTGCGCTCGCGGTGTGCTGAGGTCTTCTTTGAGCCGCTGACCCAAGATGACATCCGCCTCATCGTACGCAACGCGGCGGAGCGGCTCCAGGTTCAAATGGAAGAAGGCGTCGATGCCCTCATCGCCGACTACACAGTAGAAGGGCGCAAGGCCATTGGCATCCTGGCGGATGCATATGGCCTGGCGCTGTACCAGTTGGGCGACCGGCAGCTGGACGACGGCCAACGGCTGCTGATTACGAAGCAGCATATTCAGGAGATCGTCCAGACCAGCCGCCTCTCTCCCTACGTCTATCAGAAGGCCTCCAAGACTCCGGAGGTGGGCCGCATCTTCGGTCTCGGGGTAATGGGCTTCATGGGTTCTGTTCTAGAGATTGAAGCGGTGGCCTTCCCTGCTCGGGAGAAGGGAAAGGGTTCTCTGCGGATCAACGACACCGTCGGCTCCATGACGAAAGACTCCGTTTTCGCCGCTGCAGCGGTGGTGCGGCAGGTCACCGGCGAAGACCTTTCCAACTGGGACGTGCACGTCAACGTAGTGGGCGGCGGGCGGATTGACGGACCAAGCGCCGGCGTGGCCATCTACCTGGCCATGATTTCTGCCATCCAGGGGCGCCCCATTCGGCAGGATGCGGCCATTACCGGCGAGGTCTCCATCCGTGGTGCGGTAAAGGCCATCGGCGGCGTCTACGAGAAGATTTACGGCGCCAAACAGGCCGGTATGGCGCGCGTCGTGCTGCCGGAGGAGAACCGCAAAGACATATCCGACCAAGTGAGCGGCATCGAAATCTGCTTTGCCGCCACAATCCAGGACGCCATGCGGCTGATGCTGGTGGACCAGGAGGAGGCCGCCGCCCACGCCAGCTGATCCATGTGGAAGGAGAACGCCGCTTCGGGATCGAACTAAACACAGAACCTATGTTTGGAGGGCGTGAGCCAGATGAACGCCTTCAGTGAACGCATTCCCCCGCAGAATCTCGAAGCGGAGCAGTCTGTACTGGGCGCCATGCTGATCGACAGCGAAGCGGTGTCGAAGGTGGCCAACCTGCTTCGCCCGGAAGACTTCTATGCGGATAAGCACCAGCAGCTTTTCAGCGCCATCATCTCCCTGTTTCAGCGGGGTGAGCCGGTGGACCTCATCACCGTTCAGGATGAGCTGCGCAACCGCGGCCAGCTGGACGACGTGGGTGGTCTCACTTACCTGACCAGCCTGATCAACCTTGTGCCCACCACCGCCAACGCCGAGCAGTACGCGCTGATTGTCGAGCAGAAGGCCACACTGCGGCGGCTGCAGGCAGTCGCTCGCCGCATCGTGGACGACTGCTACGTCGCTGATGATACGGAGGCCACACTGCAGGAAGCGGAGAAAGCGATTTTCTCCGTCACGCAGCGACGCAATTCCAAGGGATACAAGCATATCAAAGACGCCTTGGTGGAAGCGTATGGCCACCTGGAGTACCTCTACAGCTCCAAGGGAAAGACTACTGGTGTTCCATCTGGCTTTCGGGACCTGGACCAGCTTTCGGCCGGCTTTCAAAAGTCTGACCTGATCATCGTGGCGGCCCGCCCCTCTGTGGGGAAGACCGCCTTCACACTGAATGTCGCCCGCAACGCGGCGGTGGTCAACAAGGCGAAAGTGATGTTTTTCAGCCTCGAAATGTCCGCAGAGCAGCTGGCCATGCGGTTGTTGGCCGCCGAAGCCGCGGTGGACGGCCATCGCCTGCGGACCGGTCAGCTGCAGGACCAGGACTGGCAGCGTCTCGGCACTGGGTTGGCGACCCTGGCCGAGGCCGACATCTTCATCGACGACACGCCCAACTGCTCGCTGCCTGAAGTGCGGGCCAAGAGCCGGCAGGTAGCGATGGAGCATGGGCTGGACTTGATTATTATTGACTATCTCCAGTTGATGACGCTGCCGGCAAAGCCCGGGCAGCAGCCCAACCGGCAGCAGGAGATCTCCGAGATTTCCCGGTCTCTGAAGGGTTTGGCCCGGGAACTGAACGTTCCGGTGATTGCCCTTTCTCAGCTCTCCCGCTCGGTGGAGCAGCGGCAGGACAAGCGGCCGATGCTCTCCGACCTGCGGGAATCCGGAGCCATCGAGCAAGATGCTGACATGGTGGCGTTCCTCTATCGCGATGACTACTACGATCCTGAGTCAGACAAGAAAAATCGCGTAGAGGTCATCATTGCGAAGCACCGGAATGGGCCTGTGGGTTCAATTGAGCTCTACTTCATGAAAGATATTCAGAAAATGGTGGGCATGGAACAGGCCCGCGGTGCATAAGGAAGAGAGTCGCGACGCCGCGGAAATGTTGCACGTCGCGAGTTATAAACATGTTGTTCACAGTTGTGGATAACCGCAGGGGCGCCGTTGACAGCCCTATGCCGAGATGCTAACATTTGGTCTGGTTTGCTAGGCGATCCGCCTGCTGCAGGTGGACAGTGGAACACGGGAGGTGCCCCGTCTTGTCTGTTGTGGTTGTTATGGGTGCACAGTGGGGGGATGAGGGAAAGGGCAAGTTTGTAGACTTGCTGGCGTCCAAGGCAGACCTGGTGGTCAGGGCCACCGGCGGCTCCAACGCTGGGCACACCGTTTGGGCTAATGGCCAGCAGTACAAGCTGCACCAGATTCCCTCCGGCGTTCTTTACAAGGGAACCTTGTGCGTAATTGGCAATGGCGTGGTGCTGGATCCGGAAAAACTGATGGAAGAGATGGACTACCTGGAAGCCAAGGGCGTCGATCTCTCCGGGCTGCGGATCAGCGCCGGCGCCCACCTCGTTCTTCCGTACCACGTGCGCCTGGATGGGGCGGAGGAAGACCGGAAGGGAGCCAACAAGATCGGCACAACCCGCCGGGGCATCGGTCCTGCCTACATGGACAAGTACGCGCGCACCGGCATTCGGGTAGTGGACCTGATGGATCGGGACGAGTTCCTGTCCAAGCTGACCGCACAGGTGGAGGCCAAGAACGAGCTGCTCACAAAGATTTACGGGTTGCCTGGGTTTACGGTCGAGGAGATCGCTGAACCTTACCTGGCATATGCTGAACGGATTCGCCCCTACGTGGCCAATACCGTAGAACTGCTTAACGATGCCATCGATGCCGGTAAGAACATCCTCTTTGAGGGAGCCCAGGGGACCTTGCTGGACGTCGACTTCGGCACATATCCATACGTCACGTCTTCCCATCCCATCGCCGCTGGTTCCATCATCGGCGCTGGCGTTGGTCCTACCCGGGTGGACCGGGTCGTCGGCATCGTAAAGGCCTACACGTCGCGGGTGGGTGAAGGCCCCTTCCCCACAGAACTGCTCGACGAGGCCGGCAGCCGGATCCGGGAAGCGGGGCACGAATACGGCACCACCACCGGGCGCCCACGGCGCGTCGGGTGGCTGGACCTGGTCATGGTGCGTTATGCCTGCCGGGTAAGCGGCATCACCGACCTGGCGGTTCCGCACCTCGACACCCTTGCCAAGACCGGAATCGAGCGCATCAAGGTCTGTGTCGGGTATCGCCTTCCCGATGGTACTGTAACCCGTGAGTTCCCGGTGGGGCTCAAGGCCCTGGCTCAGGTGACCCCTGTCTACGAGGAGTTCCCGAACTGGTCCTTCGACCCGGCGAAGGGCACGCCTCGCCAGTACGAGGATCTGCCTGAAGGTGCCCGGCGCTATGTAGAATGCATCGAGGAGTTTACCGGCGTGCCGGTAAGCATCTTGGGTGTCGGCAGCGAGCGGTCCGACGCGATCTACCGTACGTCCTTCTTCAGTTAAGCGGTGGAAGAGGGCGGTTCATCAATATACAGGCGGGCGGAGACTTTATGGGTCTCCGCCCGCTCATTTATTCGCTATCGACAGGAAGCGACAGCCTTCGGCAGATCGCCTCTGTTATGCTCTACACGGATGTCCTCTACAATTTCGCGAAAGGGGTGTCCCCACACATGAGACCGTTCGGCAGGTCTCAGGTGGCGGCCGCCCTCATGGTGCTCCTGGTCGGGCTCGTAACCCTGCTGCCCGAGTTCCGGCCGGTTCAGGGGGCGTCCGCCGATCTGGCCGCTCTCACGGCAGGTGGCATTGCTATCAACCAGGTGGAGCAGGAGGCATGGGCGTCGCAGCGGCAGCAGGTGCTCCTCACCAAAGCGCAGCAGGCACTGCGCTGGGAAGAACAGCGCCGGGAAGAGGAAGCCCTGGTGGTTCATCGCCGCCGGCTCCACCAAGAGACAGGGCACCAGAAAGTGTCAGATCCACGTCTCGACGATCTGGTCCCTGAAGAGTACCGCAGTCTTGTGTTGGCGGTGGCAGCCCAGTTCGACCTCGATCCCAGGCTGGTGGCTGCGGTGGCTACAGTGGAAAGCCGCTGGCGGCCAACCGCTGTCGGGAGCCATCAGTCCAGCGGACTGATGCAGATCCTCCCCTCAACAGCGGCGGGAATTGCTGCCGGCATGGGGCTCCAAGAGTACGATCTGTTCGATCCGTACACCAACCTCGCCATGGGTGCTTGGTATCTGCAGCGTCTCTACCAGGCCCACGGCGACTGGCCGCGGGCGCTGGCGGCTTACAACGGGGGGCCCAGTGCAGCCCCACAGGGTCTCGCACATCCTTACACACAGCGGGTCCTGGCGGTATATTACGGGTCCGGTCCATAAGTCCCACAGCCCCTGCCTCGTACCCACGGCCGCATCTGGCGGCTAGGGTGTCCGCATTCCGTAACTGAGCCGGGAAGCATCCGGATCACAGCGTAAGTGGGGTCTCCGCCCACCGGCACTTTGGCCGGAACTGAGGCAGGAGGCCTCCGGAGGAACGAGTTCCCAGAGGCGTGCTGCAGCACGACTGGGAAATGGGGTTCGATGGGGTGGGCAGCACGAGGCTGTCTACACCTCGTCTGGAATGCGGCCCCTACGCCTGTTTGGTGCACGCACAACAGGGATACGGCGTGGGGCACTCAGGGCAAAAAGCGCCGCGGGTTCTGCGGCTGTCCATCAATGATGATTTCGAAATGCAGGTGGGGTCCTGTGGAATTGCCGGTGCTTCCGACTTTAAGGATTGGCGTGCCCTGTTCCACCACATCCCCAGCGGTCACCAGCAAGGCCGATGCGTGCGCGTAGCGGCTCTTTTCGCCGCCGCCATGGTCAATTACCACGCAGTATCCATAGCCGCCGTCCCAACCCGCGAATTCGACCACTCCACCTCGCGAAGCGGTGACGATGGTACCTTCCTGGATGGCCAGGTCGATGCCCTCGTGCATGGTTCCCCAGCGGGGGCCAAACTCACTGGTGACGGTTGCCCCTACCACGGGCCAGGCCCAGCCGCCATCTGAATGCAGCTCTGCTTCAGGCTGAGGCGGCTCCTCCGCGGCTTTGTGCTCAGCATAAGCCGCATCCTCGTCAGAGGACGCACGCTGGCGCCGGTCTGCCGTGCTTCCTGAACGGCTGGCCACCATTTGGGCTGTGCGGCGGTGGGCAGCTTCGCTTTCCGTCCCCGATATCACCCGAAGGGTCTGTCCCGGCATCAGGGGGTGCGGCTTCACGCCTTGGTTCAGCTCCTCCAGCACTGCCACGTCTGTGTCCAGCGCGTAGGCGATCTCCCACAGAGAATCGCCGGGTTGGACTGTGTACGTCACAATCCTCGGTTGCAGCTGCACCGCATCCGCACCGCTCCGGTAGACTTGGCGCCGGAGGGCAAGGTAATCCGCTTCCTCGGCGCCCGAGAGCGCATCAGGGATCGCAGCCTCAGAGGGCGCGGCGATGGCGTCCTCGGGTGCCGAAGAGGCCTGTTGCTGCATGTCGAGTCCCAGTGAACCACCAACCAGCAGGCAGCCGATCATCCCGGCTGCAGCCCGCTGGTACCCGGCAAAGGTTGGTTGTGGTTTACTCACGCCACCACCTCACTGGCCAGGATTCCGCCTCTTCTGCCGAGGCAGAGTCTGCAGGCGGGTCCGCATCTACAGCTGGTGCGGGCGCAGTCCGCCTGTGCATTTTTGTATATGGGGCTGGCGAGCCTGGTATGACGAAACCAGCTTTGGGAGAGGATAACAAAAAAGGTCCACGATGCATAACACTGAGAGAAGGAGATGGAGGAGCGTTGGCGAAATCTGTACGACCCGCTAAGGCAGATGAGCCATCGATCACCTTCCGAAGGAGGGCGTAGAATGGAAAAGCCGAGAGAAGCCAAGAGCAATGCGGTTGCGATTCGCCAGTTCCTGGAAGAGTGCCAACCGAAGCTCCCTGAGGCACGCGGTTTCCTTCAGTTCCTCCTTACAAAAGATGAGATCCTCCGTCGGCTCGAAATCGTATCGGATATCAGCGAGTACCGCCACGCGATCCTGATCTCGGCTAAGGGGTCGGGAACATGGCCCTTCCTCTATCGCAAGGGTGACCGGTACTATTTCAAGACCTCGCAGGCCGTGGTGGAACTTATGAAGTTCATACCAGATCGCATTGGGCTCTGCCTTTCCAACCAGCCCCCTGAGTGGTCAGCCGAGCGGCAGGAGTTTCTGGAGATGATGGCCCAGTGGCACGACGAAGTCTTCCACGCTGAGGTCAAGAGGCTGACCAAGCGGCAGAACTTGCTGGATCGCATCGACGAGGCGCTGGCTTCCGGAGACCGTGGCCGCTTCGAACAACTAGCAGCTGAACTGCGCCACCTCAACTGACGCGGCGCAGGGCGCCTCCTACATGAGCGAGGGACCCATCCAAAGGATGGGTCCCTCGTACAGTATTGCCACTCGCTCCATCCATTTCTGATAGGAGTGTTATGTCAACTCATCTATACTCAAGATACATCATCAAAGGCACGATGGCCGGAGGTAGCGATGAGGGGACATAACATGCGGCGCTGGGCCGCTCTCCCAGTCCTGCTGCTCCTGATGGGAGCTTTGTGGATTGGGTGGCCCAGGTCACGAGCAGCGCTCTACAGTCTTCAGCGGGAAAGGGGAAGGGACCAGGCACTGGCGGGCTTGACTGGCTACCAGGCGAAGGGAAGCACCCACTTTGTGCTTTGGTATACTGCGGCAGACCAGGCCGTGGCAGACCTGGTTCTGGAGACTGCGGAGTGGATATTCGAACCAGTGACGGCCCGGATGGGCACCACACCCGCGGAGCAGGTGCCGCTGGTGCTTTACGCCGATCGAAAGACGCTCCAGCAGGCCTTCGGATCGAGCACCGGGCAAAGTGCAGTCGGCATCTACTGGCGAGGCACGATTCGGCTGCTTTCGCCCACAGCCTGGATTTACGCAGATAGCGCTGAAAAGATGCGGGCTTCTTACCGCCGGCTCAACCCCATCGCCCACGAACTGACCCACTACCTGCTTGACTACATGACAGATGGAAACTACCCCCACTGGTTTTCCGAAGGGCTGGCCCAATGGATTGAGCACCAGGTAACAGGGTACCTCTGGATTGAACCTCAAAGTTCTCTGAACCAGGAACTTTATAGCTATACAGATCTTCAGCGTCGTTTTGATCAGCTGCCCAACCAGCCGCTGGCCTACCGGCAGGCACACCTGATGGTGGTCTACCTGGTCCACCGCTTCGGGGGCGAGAGCCTGGATGGGTTGGTGGCCCGCCTCGCCAGGGGCGAATCCTTTGCGGCGGCCCTACAGCGAGAGACGGGCCTCCTGCCGCCGGCGTTCTTTACCGAGTGGTTGGAATGGGTGCAGGCGAACCCCGACAAGGTGGAGGTCCCGTCCTAACACCACCGGTACCTCCTTCCCTGGAAGGAAGAAACCGTTTGATGGTCGAAAGTTCGGGCGTGGCAATCGAAAAGGGGGTTCACACAACCATGCCGCAGAGAGTGCTGGTGGTGGATGATGAACGGCCCATTGCAGATATCCTGAAGTTTAATCTGGAACGGGAAGGCTTCGAAGTAGATGTGGCCTACGACGGGCTGGCTGCCGTGGAGAAAGTACAGCAGTCCCCCTTTGACCTGGTGATCCTCGATATCATGCTTCCCAAGATGGACGGATTCACCGTCTGCCGCGAAATTCGGCGCAGCAGTGCGGTTCCCATCCTGATGCTTTCTGCCAAAGAGACTGAACTGGACAAGGTGCTGGGATTGGAACTGGGTGCAGACGACTACGTGACGAAGCCCTTCAGCCCCCGAGAACTTCTGGCCCGGGTTCGTGCCATTCTGCGACGGGCGCAGGGTGGCGCTTCATCGCCTTCGCCGGGCAGTGACGAGGTTCTGCAGTGCGGCCCCATTACCCTGAACCTCACCAGCTATGAAGTGCTGAAGGAAGGCAGCCCGGTGGAACTGACGCCGCGGGAATTTGAACTGCTGCGGTACTTGGTGGCTCACAGTGGACAGGTCTTTTCCCGCGAAACGCTGCTGGAGCAGGTGTGGGGCTTCGACTATTTTGGCGACCTGCGAACTGTGGACGTTACAGTGCGGCGCCTACGGGAGAAGATTGAAGAGAACCCCGCCCAACCGGAGCTGATCAAGACGAAGCGGGGCATCGGCTACTACTTCCAGCGCTTTGCCTGACCAGTTCAGCTCCAGCCGATCTGCCCAACTTCCCAGAGTGAGGGGAGCGCCGTGTTTCGAACCATCCAGACGAAGCTGAGCCTTGTATATCTCCTGCTGATCCTCGTAGCCATGCAGCTCAGCGGCGCGTACCTGCTGAATCAGCTAGAAGAGACCTACGTCAGTCAGATTCAAGACGACCTGCACCAGAGCGCGCAGCTCCTGATGGGGCAGGTTTCCAACTATACTGTAGGAGGTCAGCTGGACCAGTCCAGCACAGCCATTCTCGTGGCCGGGTGGCCGGGTGACGTACTGGTGCTCGACGCCAACGGCACGGTGATCGGGGCCTCTGCGCAGAAACCCGGTGTCCAGGAGCTGATCGGTAAGAAATTCACTCATGATGACATTTCTCCGGCCCTGGTAGGGCAGGAGACACGCCGGCGGGGCCTGGAGAATGGCGAGCGTATGGCTTTTGAGGCCTTGCCCATCACCAAGTCAGACCGGGTGGTGGGCGTGCTCTATCTCAAGGCCTCCCTGGAAGAGGCATACAGCCGCCTGCGCGACATCCGGGAGGTCTTCCTGGTAGCTACCCTGATCGCACTGGGCTCCACCGCCATTTTGGGCACCGCCCTGGCCCGGACGATTACAGGCCCGGTGCGGGAGGTAACCCGTACCGCCGCCAGAATTGCAGGCGGCGATTTTGGCCAATTTATCCAAGTGCGCAGCAGCGACGAGATCGGCCAACTCGGCGAGATGTTCAACCGCATGACCCGCCGGCTGCAGCAGACTATGGATGAGATCCGGGGCGAAAAGAACAAGGTGGAGGCCATCCTGACCTACATGGCAGACGGCCTGCTGGCCCTGGACCCGGACGGCAGAATTACCAAACTGAACCCCGCGGCGGAGCAGATGCTCCTGCAGGTGGAGAAAGAGGTTCTGGGTCACTTTCCAGACGAGATATGGCCGGATATGCGTTTGGGGGAAGCGGTGGCCATGGCCCAGCGGGAGAACCGCTCCGTCAGTTGGGAGATCCGCTTCAACCAGCAGATGCTGATGGCACACGTCACCCCTCTGCAGGGCCGGGCCAACGACGCCGCCGGAACGGTAGTGGTTTTCCACGACATCACGGAACTGGAGCGGCTCGAAACCATGCGCCGGGAGTTCGTGGCCGACGTGTCCCACGAGTTGAAAACGCCGCTGACAACGGTCAAGAGCTATGTGGAAACGCTTCTGGACGGTGCGGCAGAATCTCCGGAGCTGCGGGACCGCTTTTTGAAGGTGGTGCAGAACGAGACGGACCGCATGGCCAGGCTGGTGCGGGATCTGCTGCAGCTTTCGCAGCTGGATCAGGGAAGGGCGCAGTGGGACGTCCATCCCATCGACCTCCCAGAGTTGGTGGAAGACTCGCTGGACAGGCTTGCAGTGCCCCTTGAGACCAAGCAGCTTAAGGTGTCCAAGGTGTATGAACCCGGTACGCCGCCTGCCATGGGGGACCGGGAAAAACTGCAGCAGGTGCTGGTGAACCTGCTGGCCAACGCCATCGAGTTTACCCCGCCCCAAGGGGAGATTACAGTGGTAGTGAGGTCCCAGGGCGCTATGGTCTGGGTCGAGGTCCGCGATACTGGTATCGGCATTCCCCGGAAGGATCTGCCCCGCATTTTTGACCGATTCTACCGGGTGGACAAGGCGCGGTCACGGACTTTGGGCGGCACTGGGCTGGGGCTGGCCATCGCCCGACAGATCGTCGAACTCTCCGGCGGGACCATCTCCATCGATTCGGAGGTGGGCCAGGGGACGAATGTGGTATTTTCCGTCCCGGCGGCGGGGGATGGGGGGATTCGATGAGACAGCGCAGGGATAGACTCCTGAATGGGCTGCTAGTCTGCCTTGTGGTCAGCAGCCTGCTGCTCTCCATCCGGCTGTTCTTCCCCCCCGACGAGGTACCGCTCCTGGGCGACGGCGGCGGCAGTGTAGAGGTGCCCGTGCCCGAATGGCAGGCCCAGATGCCAGATGTGTACCGGCCGGAGCGCATTTACGTGCAGCTGGAGCCGGGACAGGCAGCACTGGTGGCTTTGGGCTCCGAGCCCTACGACTCTCTTTGGACGACTCTCCAGGCAGCGATGACGGGGATGGAGCCAGATTGGAGTCATCTTTCTGATGAGACAGAGCAAGCGGTGGTGCCCGGCATTACGCTGGCGCTGCCTGCGCCCTTCACTGCTGCCGAATGGGCGGAGGTATGGGGATGGAATCCTCCCCCTGTAGCTGTGGGCAGTATGAAGATTGACCGGGTGCGCTTTGACTTGGGAACCTCGGGCGCCATTATGCTGGCCGGGCCCGCGGGCGCCGCCTACGCGATTGGCGTATTGACGCCGGAGCAGCTTGCGGATCTGCAGGCCCTGGCAGCGGAGCTGCCTGAAGACCTTCTGGTGGCACAGCGCCCCTTGGAACTGGCCAGCGGGCAATATCGTGTACTGCCGGGGCTGACGGTGCCAGCGATAAATGCGGTCCCATGGGCTCGGATTTCAGTTCTAAACCCTGAACTCCGGCGGGAGGGAAACCGTTACTTCCCTGACCCCTCTGTGGTGCGGCAGATCGATGAGAAGGATGCCCAAAGCCTGACAGATGGGCAGCGGCTCCTGCGGCTCGCCTCGTCTGGCGTGTTGGAGTACCGCACGGCGGGGTTTTCCGGCTCCGCTCCGGACCTGGAGAAGGCCCAGGAGCTGGTGGGGCGATGGGTGGGCACCCGTGGCGGCTGGCCTTCAGAGATCGTGCTGACCGGGTACCGGCAGCAGGACGGGGCCGCTATCCTGCGGTACGAAGTGCGCTTGCCCGGGCCGCTTCCGGTGGAAACTGCCGGAGGTGCCCTGGAGATACAGCTTATTGCCGGCAGCCGTGCGGGCCAGCCGGATACGGTGGTTGCCATGCGGCGGTACCCGCAGCTGCTTCCAGCCTTTGACACGAAAGTGGCGCTGCCGGTGATTTTGCCGGAGGAAGCGCTGACGGAGGCGGAGAAAGATTTCCCGTCAGCGCTGTTGTTCGAGACTGTGCGGGACCTCTATTTGGCTTATTTGGTTCTGCCCGGCTCCGAGCCGGGCGATGTCGCCTGGCAGATTGAACCAGTTTGGGTGATTCAGGCGGGGGAATCCCGCATCTACATCCCTGCCCTCACAGGTGCTCACTTCCAGCCGCTGCAGGCAGATGCAGCAGGAAATTCGAGCGGGTGAGTAACCCTTTGTGGCGAAATTCCGTTAAAGGGGTGAGGGGTGTTGGACTGGCCCAAGGCACGGGCAATCTTGCTGGCAGCTTTCTGCATGGTAAACTTGGTTTTGGTCTATACGATATGGGGCCCCAGTTCCTCTTTACTGGGCATGGGGGGATCCACCTATGCACAAGAGGTGGCACAGGTGCGCGACACGCTGGCAGAGCTCGGTGTTGCTCTACCTCAGTCTGTTGCCGTTCCGAAGGCGCCGCCTCCCATGCGGTTCCTGCGGGTGGAGTACCGACCCCTTACCTCCGGTGAAGGGGGAAAGGTGCCCTCGGGCATTTGGCGTGACCCAGAGAGCGGCGCCCTGGTCTACCATCCCGGTGGGCAGGGGTCTGCCAGCCGTGAGGTCGATCTGAAAGACCGCAGTCAGGTGGAACAAGCAGCCATGGCATATCTGCGGGAGCAGGGATGGCTGCCCACGGACGCCGTAGTCTCTGACTTTGTGGACGGGGCGGATGAGGGGCTCTCCACCGTAGCGTTTGTACCATCCTTTGAGGGGGTGCCCGTCTATTCCGGTTATGCACAGGTAGATGTCTCTCCCCGTGGGGTGGAAGAGGTTCGCCTTCTCCGTGTTGATCCGGCTGAATATTCCGGCGCATCACCGAAGGCGGTTCGGCCTGCCACCGAAGCCCTGCTGCGCCTGGCTGGTCGCCTGCAGGATGTCAGTGACCAGCCTGTAACCATCCGGTCGGTTCGCCTGGGATACTATGCGAACCGCACACTGACGGGGGTTCAGCCGGATGGCGTCATCGGATGGGATACTGTTCCAGTGTGGCGTATTGAACTGGAGACGGGCGAAGTCTATTATGTGAACGGCTTTAACGGGCAGTGGGAGTCGTAATGCCACTCGCTTGATGGGGTTGCGGCAAGAAATGGGCCCGACAACGAGGAGGAAAGACAGGTTGGCGACGCTCACAATCAGGGGTGGTCAGCAGCTCAGGGGAAGGGTGCGAGTTGGGGGGCGGAAAAATGCCGCGCTGCCCTTACTTGCCGCTACGCAGCTCATGGATGGGCCCTGCCGGCTGGAGAACGTCCCTGCCATTCACGATGTGGAGGTATACCGAGAGCTCCTTTCCTTTTTGGGTGCAGATGTAAAGTGGGAGCCCCACCGGAACCGGATCATGGTGGATTCTTCTGGCGCCCGCCCAACTGAGGTGCCCTTCAACCTGGCGGGTGCGATGCGGGCTTCATATTACCTTTTGGGAGTCCAGGTAGCCCGGTATGGGCGGGCGGATATTCCGCTTCCCGGCGGCGATCGGATTGGGCACCGGCCGGTTGACCAGCACCTGAAAGGGCTATCCGCACTGGGCGCCGATGTCTGGGTGGACCGGGGCATCATGCGTGCCAGGGCCAAGCGGCTGGTGGGTGCGACGGTCTATCTCGACGTTGTCAGTGTGGGCGCCACCATCCAGGTGATGATGGCTGCCAGTTTGGCCAAGGGCACCACGGTGATTCAGAACTGCGCCCGCGAGCCTCATGTGGTTGACGTGGCAAACTTCATCAACGCAGCCGGCGGACATATTACCGGTGCGGGAACGGATACGATTCGCGTGCGGGGTGTCGACCGGCTGACCGGCTGCACCCACACGGTGATTCCGGATGATATCGAAGCCGGCACCTGGATGATCGCCGCCATGATGACCAACGGGGATATCAAGTTGGAAAGCGTGATTCCTACCCATGTGGTGCCGGTGGTGGCGAAACTTCGGGAGGCAGGGGCGCAGATTGAAGAAGGACCGGACAGCATCCGCATCGTGGGGTGCGACCGGCCCAGGGCGATCAACCTGAAGACATACCCCTACCCTGGCTTCCCCACCGATCTGCAGAGCCAGATGACAGCGATGCTGACCCGGGGCCTCGGCACCAGCTATGTGACCGAGACGCTGTACGACGATCGGTTCCGGTTCGTATCGGAACTGGTGCGTATGGGTGCCAACATCCGGGTGGAAGGCCGCACAGCCATCGTAAAGGGTGTGCCTCGCCTCTCGGGTGCCCCGGTGACGGCAACAGATATCCGAGCCGGTGCCGCGCTGATCTTGGCGGGGCTCGCAGCCGAAGGCACTACGACCGTTCACGGGCTGGAGCACGTGGAGCGGGGGTACGAAAGGCTGGCGGAGAAACTCTTGGCGCTGGGTGCCGAACTGGAGTTGGACGAGCCGGCCAGTGTTTCCGTGGGATAATGTGGGGGCGGTGCACCGGTGCACCGCCCCTTGTTATGAGGGTACTGTTTTGGAACGGGGGAGAGCATTCTGCGCATTCGCATCATCCTAGTAGGAAAAATCAAGGAAAAGTACCTGAACGCAGGCATCGCCGAGTACCAGAAGCGGCTGGGGCCGTATGCAAAGGTGGAGATCATCTCCCTGCAGGACGAGTCCATCCCGGAAGGAGCTTCGCCGGCCCAGATGGAGCAGGTGAAAGAGCGGGAAGGCGAGCGCCTCCTGAAGCAGCTGGACGCGTCTGAGTACGTGGTGGCCCTGGACATGCGGGGTGAGCCCCTTTCTTCCGAGGAACTGGCTGCTTTTCTGGCCGAGCGGGGGCTGCGGGGGCAGTCCAGCCTGGCTTTTGTCATCGGCGGCTCCCTGGGCCTTTCCCGGGTGGTGCTGAAGCGGGCGGACTACAAACTCTCCCTGGGGCGAATGACCTTTCTGCACCAGATGGTGCCGCTGATCCTGCTGGAGCAGATCTATCGGGGGTTCAAAATCAACCGCGGCGAGCCGTATCACAAGTGAAGGTCCAAGGTGCGGCGGACGTTGAGCCGAGCGAAAAGTCCATCCGCAATTCGTAGAACTGCCGAACCCACTGCGGATAGGTCTTGTATTCCCCGGCCTTCTGAATTGCCGCCAGTGTCCGTTTCCCAACTCTCTTATCCATGACTGCAAACATGCGTATCAGGTAATTCTCGCTCAGCGCATCCTACCGGCGCCGGCAACGGCGTACTCATTCACGGATGCGCTGCTGAGGAACGTTCCGGAAAGACGGCACTTCCCACCTGCTGCTTGGGCGCATAGCATACCAGGGGGGTTCCCTCGAAAAGGGGGCATTTGTTTGAACACCTTCCCCGGTAATGTACAGCCAGCCCGTCAATGGAATCCGCAGCTCTTGCGGGCTATGCAGGTGGTGAGCGGCGTTCGGCGAGAAATGCAGTCCCTGCTTCCTGAGGCGCTGCGGGCTGGTGTTGCACGGGTCAGCGAAGTCCGTATTCGCAGGTGGCAGGCGGCACTGGAGGAGGCCGTTTCCCTGCTGGGCCAGATTCCTGTCATCCTGATCTTTCTGCCTCCGCCTTTCGCAGTCTTCATCCAGAGGGCTGTAAACCAGATTGAACAGGTGCTGGATACCCTGGCTGACATTCCCATTGCGTCGCCGCGCATCTACCCGCCGCGGCCGGGGTGGGGCATCATCTCTTTGGAGACGCTCCGCTTCATGCTGGATGACCTCGGGCAGGCAGAAGCGCTCCTGTACCGTGCTCTGCAGGCCGCTTAGCTCACCTGAGGCACAAGAAAGGTCCTCTTCCGCACAGGCGGGAGAGGACCTCCTTTGTGTGACACACTACCCAGCAAGACCGCTTTCGTGTTGGTCGGACGGCGGGGGAGATTCTGCCGGCTTGGTTTTCGCCAGCACCAAGACAGCCACAATTGCAAGGCCTATGCCGATCGCAGCGATGTCGCCAGAGGATACATATCCCTTGACCAGGAAATCAATCAAGCCAAATGCAGCATCCCCTACGATTCCGGATATAAGTGCAGTCAACACAAGCCTGGCCATAGGCAATCCCCCCATTCGAAGAACATGCTTAATCGATTTATTGTACAGGAGATTTGGGGAATCCTTGCTGGTCACCTAATTATTCGCAACTCCTAAATCAGCGGTGTACAAAAAGAGCCCACCGTTCATCACGGTGGGCCCTCATGGGTATGCTGGCATCCCAACGATCAGGTAATCGGCGCCGGGTTGAAGACGGCCAGGGCGTTGTGCAAGCCCCAGTGTTCAGCCCAGGTCTTGCGGCCGCTGGCCACCTCCAGGATCAAGTGGAAGATCTGCCACCCCATCTCCTCGATAGTGGCCTCGCCGGTGGCGATGGGACCGGCGTTAAAGTCGATCAGGTCCGGCCACTGCTCTTTCAGGTAATTCCGGCTGCAGACCTTGATGACCGGAGCCATGGCGAGGCCGTACGGCGTACCTCGCCCCGTGGTGAAGACCTGCATGTGGATGCCGCAGGCCAGCTGCTGCGGGCCGCAGACCATGTCGCTGGCGGGGGTGGCCGCAAAGAGCAGCCCTTTCTTGTTAGCCCGCTCGCCGTGGGTCAGCACACCCGCGATTGGGCTGGACCCTGCCTTTGCCACGGAACCCATTGCCTTCTCCACGATGTTGGCGAGGCCGCCCCGCTTGTTGCCTGGTGTGGTGTTGGCGCTGCGGTCCACTCCGCCCCGGGCCAGGTAGTCGTCGTACCACTTCATTTCACGGATCAGCGCCCTGCCGACCTCTTCGTTGGCTGCTCGCGGCGTCAGCAGGTGGATTGCATCCCGGACCTCCGTCACTTCCGAGAACAGGACGGTGGCTCCCGCCCGCACCAGCAGGTCGGCGGCATAGCCCACGGCCGGGTTGGCGGTGACCCCGGAGAAGGCGTCGCTGGCGCCGCACTGCAGGCCTACGACCAGTTCCGAGACGGGAATCGTTTCGCGCTTTCGCTGGTTCAGGCGGATCAGCCGCTCTTCCGCCATCCGTACGATCTTGTCCACCATGGCGCCGAATCCATGCTGCTCCTGCAGCCAGCAGAGGTTTTCCTCATTCAGCTCGACGTCCGGAACCAGCATGGTGGGGTGGAGCTTCTCGCAGCCCAGGCTCACCACCATTAGCTCACCGCCGAAGTTGGGGTGCTTGGCCAGGTTTTGGAGCGACCGAATTGGGATCACGGCCTCCGGGGCGTTGATGGCGACGCCGCAGCCGTAATTGTGGTTGATGCCAACCACGTCGTCCACGTTGGGATATTTGGGCAGCAGCTCTTCCTTGATGCGTTTGACCGCGTAGTTCAGGACGCCGGTAACGCACTGCACGCTGGTGCTGATGCCGAGGATATTCCGTACGGCAACACTGCCGTCCGGATTCCGGTATCCTTCAAAGGTGTACCCCTCCAGCGGCGGCTGCGGCGCCGGTACCTTCGTCGCGATGGGCAGCTCATCCAGTTCCGGCGGGACAGGCATCCGGACGAGCGATTCGCTGATCCAGCTCCCCTTCTTGATGGGACGCAGGGCGTAGCCGATCACTTCGCCGTACCGAATAATCGGATCATCCTGGGCCAGGTCGGTGAGGGAGACTTTATGTCCCTGCGGAACGTGCTCCTGCAGCTCCAGGCCGTCCGCCAGTACTGTCCCTTTGGGGAGGCCCCCGTCGTTGACAACGATTGCGACATTATCCCGTGGGTTGACCTTGATGTAGAGAGGTTTCTCCGGAGCAGATGGCATGTGGGCACTCCTTCCCCATTTTCAGTGTCTCATCTACCATACATTATTTCAGGGGTTTCGGTTATAGACAAAAAGATGGGGGTGATGGTCCCCAACAGCAAGGGGCTGTCTGCAAATCAGACAGCCCTTTTCTGGAGCAGCGTCACCTACCGTGGATCGTACCCGACCACCGTCCAGATGCCCGTCTCATCTTGTCGGATCAGGCGCTGCACGTAGACCCGGCTGATGGGGCCAGAGGGCACCTCAACCACGGCGTGGGTGCCGCTGGAGAAGGAAATGGTGAAGGCATCCATATCGCCGGCGATTCCCTGGGCGCCCAGGAACGACATGGTCACCATGGTGGGATCCAGCAGGTACGGGGAGTGGCCGCCGTCTACCTGCCGCTGGTTGTTCTCCTCCACTACCATGTCGACTTCTACTACCACCGCGGGCTCCTGCGGGAATCCTGCAGCCGGGTCGGGCATCTCCAGATCCGGGGCGATGCTGCGGGCCACGGCTTCCGCCTCAGGGCCGGTTACTGTAATCTCCAGGTCCCCCTGGCGCCACCGGAGGCTTCCCTCCAGCACTTCCAGGGGCCCGCCCCCAGCGGTGCCCAGGGCGCTGTGGGTGGCCGGGCGGAACTCACCTTCGGCCCGACGCTCAACCACAGTAGTCTCGCCATACTCCAGAACCAGCCGGTCCTGGTAGGCAATCATGCGGGCAGGCGGTTCGGCCGGTATGGCAGGCACAAAGCCCACTGCCTCTGCCGCTTCGGTCGGGGTGTTTACCTGCTGACCGGGGTCCGTCTCGACCACAGTGAATCCATCGGGAACTGTAAAGGCAAAGTGCGCTTCGTTAATCGGCTGATTGATCTCCAGTTCTGTATACGTGTAGGTAGTCTGCAGGGCGTTCTGCCAGGCGGTTACCATCCGCACCGGCAGGCTGGTCTCCCTGTCCACCCATACCCGGTAGGGGTCGCCGCCAGGTGGGATAATTTCCAGAACCGCCGCTGGCCGGCCGGCTACGGTATCCTGCCCGACCACCCGGTGGGGATAGCGCTGGGCATCCTCGCCTACCGCCTTCAGATCCAGGCCGACCCGCTGCGTGTCCGGCGCCACCGGAAGGAGTGCTACCACCTGGTCCTGAGGCCGAACCTGCCATTTCTGCTGGCCGTTATTTACAGTGGTGGTGCCGTCCTGCATCGTTACTGCATAGCGCTCGCCGTCTACCCAAATCTCCTGGGTCCAAATCACCTGCGTTTCGCCGGCCGCGCTGGTCCAGCTCTTCTCCAGGATGCCGTGATATCGCTCGACCTGCTGGATGGCTTCTACCATGGCCATGGCCACATCCCTGCGCGTCATGCTGGGTAGAACTACGACCAGCAGCAGCAGTACGGCGGCAGCCAGGCTGGCGGCGGCCCACCAGGTGCGGCGAGGGCGGCGCTGAGGCTGGCGGACCTGCTGCCGCACGCTTTCCAACAGGTGAGATTCAAACTCCGGAGAGGGCTCTGCTGGCTCCTTCAGGTTTTTTACGCTGCGGACCGTGCGTATGAGACCGGCCACTTCTTCTGTGGCGGGTGCTTCCGGGCGGCGTTCTTCGTTGAGCGCGTCGATAACCGCGTCCAGTTCCTTCTCAGGATCAGGCCTCTTCATTCGATTTCCTCCTTCAGGGCCTTGATGGCTCGGTACTGGATCGTTCGAATCGCTGCTTCGGTGCGGCCCATGCGCCGGGCGGTCTCCGCTGTGGAGAGACCCATGAGGATTCGTAACTCCACTACCTGACGGTAGTCAGGGCTGAGCCGCTCCAAGGCATGCTCAACAACCTCGCGCCGGGCCACCTCATCTGCCGCATCAGGGGTGGCCTGGTCCGAGGCCATCAGGGTGCTTGCCTTTTGCTGGGTTTGGCCCCTGCGCCACCGATCGCGGATGACGTTCAGCGCCGCCGTCTGCAGGTAGCTGACGAACTGGCCGGCGGAAAACGCCTCGGGGCGGCCTTTCAGGGTGCGGGAATAGGCTTCCTGGGTAACGTCTTCGGCCTCCTCCCGATTCTGAACCCGGTGGTAGACGAACTGGTACAACTGGCGCCAGGTCAGGGAGCACAACTGTTCCAGCGCCTGGCGGTCTCCCCTGGCCGCTCGCTGCGCAATCTCTTCATCAATCAACCCCGTCACCTACCTTTCCTGTCCCTTCACCCATGGAAACGGCTGATCTCTGGAAACCTCGCGCACGATTGGATGGCATCTTTTGCCAAGGCCGCAGGTTTAGCCCAAGTCACGAAGGGGATTGGCCATCTTATCCGAAACATTGTCAGAGTCCGCCGCTGCAGGGTGTACCGTCGTACAGTCTCTTTTGTGAGAACCATATAATTAGGAAGAGTTGCGCACTGGGCGCTGAATCAGGAGTGTTCTCATGCTCTATATCGTGGTGGTCACCGTCTTAGCGGTTTTCGGTGGGCTCGTCTATTACGTGGGCCTTAGGGGATGGCAGTGGCTGAGCGCCTTCTTCCCCTATGGCCAGCTGCGTCCCGTGTACTGGAGCATCCACTGGCTCCTGGCTTTGGCGTTTCCGCTCACCCGGTTCAGCCCTGCCCGGCTGCCCATCTGGCTGTGGGAAATGCTGGGTCGGGCTGGCGCCTTCTGGATGGGCCTGTTTGCCTTCAGCCTGGTGCTGGTCGCCCTCATGGATCTGGTGCGGCTGATTAGCCGCTGGCTGCACCTGATTCCGGCCGGTCCGCTCCCGGTCGAAGCAATCAAACTGCTGGGATCGGTTGTTTTTTTGGCCGCAATGGGACTGTCGCTTTACGGTACTTGGCGAGCTCGCACCCCAGTGGTTACCGAATACGCCTTTTCCATCCCCAAAGCCGCAGGTGCGCGCAAGGATCTCCACGTTGTGCTGGTTTCTGATACGCACTTCGGCTCGGTGCTGGGGACCGGTCGAGCGCGCCGGCTGGTAGACCTGGTGAACAGTCTGGAACCGGATATCATCCTCATGGCTGGCGACATCGTGGATGATGATTTCCGTGCCTTCGTCCAACGGGATATGGCTTCGGAACTGCGGCGGCTGAATGCGCCGCTCGGCGTTTACGGGGTCCTGGGGAACCATGATCCCTACCCCGAAGATCCGGCAGCCTTCCGGGCCCAGATGGAGCGGGCGGGCATCCGGCTGCTGGTGGATGAGTGGGTCCTGGTGGACAACAGCTTCTATGTAGTGGGCCGGAGCGACAGTTCACTGGCCCGGTACACTGGTGCACCGGCGGTGCCGCTTCATGAAGTGCTGGCCGGCGTGGATCGCTCTCTGCCGGTTCTGGTGATGGATCACCGGCCTGACCGGCTGGACGAGGCCCAGGCTGAGGGCATCGACCTGCAGGTGTCGGGCCATACCCACAAGGGGCAAATCTTCCCGGGAAGCCTGATCACCAACCGGGTCTATGAAGTTGATTGGGGTTATCTCAAAAAGGGCAGCAGTTACTTCGTTGTATCGCTGGGATACGGCACCTGGGGACCACCTATCCGCATCGGTAACGCCCCAGAGGTGGTCAGCATTCACCTTACCTTCGGGCAATAACAAAAGCCGCCCAGCTGGGCGGCTTTGCTTAATGGCTTTACAGGACTTCCAGCGGGCGCTTGCGGGTGGGCGCCGGGAAGGCCTGGTCGAGTTGTGCCAGGTCTTCTGCAGTCAGCTGCACATCCACCGCGGCCCGGTTGTCCCGGACATGCTCGGCACGGGAAGCCTTGGGAATGACCATAATGTCTCCTTGGCGAAGGAGCCAGTTGAGGGCCACCTGCGCCGGGGTAACTCCATGGAGGGCTGCAATGCGCTGCAGGGTGGGGTTCCGCAGCATGCGGCCCTGCTCGATGGGTGAGTAAGCCATAATGGGGATGGAGCGCTTCCGGTGCCAGGGCAGCAGGTCCCATTCGATCCCTCGCCGGGTCAGGTTGTACAGCACCTGGTTGGTGGTCACCTTCGACCCGCCTTTTACGCTGACCAGCTCCTCCATGTCCGCAGTGTCGAAGTTGCTGACGCCCCAGTACCGGATTTTTCCCGAGCGGACCAACTCTTCAAATGCCTCGATGGTATCCTCCAGCGGATATGGCCCTTCCCAGTGGAGCAGGTAGAGGTCGATCCGGTCTGTCCGCAGCCGCTTAAGCGAACGCTCACAGGCCTGAATAGTTCCCCGCCGGGAGGCGTGTGAGGGAAGAACTTTATCGACTAGGAAGACCTTCTCCCGCTGGCCGGCGATGGCTTCACCCACTACCTCTTCGGCTGCGCCGCTGCCGTACATCTCGGCTGTGTCGATGAGGGTCATGCCCAGGTCAATCCCCAACTGCAGGGCAGCTACCTCTTCTTTACGGGGGCGATGCCCTTCACCCATGTACCAGGTACCCTGTCCCAGAATGGGTACCTTTTCGCCAGAGGGCAGCCTCAGCGCTGGGACTGGGTTCTGCGGTGATGCTTGCGCCATAGCGATCCTCCTCATGGTCGATTTTTCTTGACGAAAGCCATCGGTTACTACAAGAATCAGTTTAGCAGATGCGCAGACACAGGTGGAGTAGTTCAACCCCTCGGGGCCCCACTTTGGGCAAGAATTGGGTTCACAAGGAATCGCAGCCTTGCGATTGGGGCGCTGGCGGGTTACCTTAGGGTAAGGTGCATCTTCACATCGTAAGCCTCTTCCCAATTCCAGTACGGAAAGATTATGCTGGGGGTAGTGTGCACTTCAGCATTACTACAGCCAGGCGTGGCTAGAATAGTAAATCAGAGGTGGTCCGTTTTGGCGGATAAGCAGCTCATGGCACCCAATTTCATTCAGGACATCATCGATGAGGACCGTGCTGCCGGCCGGTACGGGGGGCGGGTTCATACCAGGTTCCCACCGGAGCCCAACGGGTACCTGCACATCGGCCACGCCAAGTCCATCTGCCTGAATTTCGGCATTGCCGCGCAGAATGGCGGGCTGTGCAACTTGCGGTTTGACGATACGAACCCTGCCAAAGAAGAGGTGGAGTTCGTTGAGTCGATTAAGGAAGATGTGCGCTGGCTGGGATTTGACTGGGAAGACCGCTGCTACTACGCATCCGACTACTTCGAGCAGCTTTATCAGTGGGCGATTCAGCTGATCAAGGCCGGCAAAGCGTATGTGTGCGACTTGAGCCCTGAGGAAATCCGGGCCCAGCGGGGCACCTTGACGGAGCCCGGGAAGGAGAGCCCTTACCGGAATCGGTCTGTGGAAGAAAACCTGGACCTGTTCCAGCGCATGCGGGACGGCGAGTTCCCGGACGGCTCTCGGGTACTGCGGGCCAAGATTGATATGGCCTCGCCAAACCTGAACATGCGGGACCCGGTACTTTACCGGATTCTGCACCGAGAGCATCACCGGACGGGCAACAAGTGGTGCATCTACCCGATGTACGATTACGCCCACCCGCTGTCCGATGCCATTGAGGGCATCACCCACTCCATCTGTACGCTGGAGTTTGAAGATCACCGGCCCCTGTACAACTGGCTGCTGGAGCAGCTGGGCATTCCGGATCCGCCCAAGCAGGTTGAGTTTGCCCGGTTGAACCTGACCTACACCCTTACCAGCAAGCGCTGGCTCCGCCGCCTGGTGGAAGAGGGAATCGTGCGCGGCTGGGACGATCCCCGGATGCCGACCATTTCGGGCATGCGGCGGCGGGGATATACGCCGGCAGGCATTCGCAACTTCTGCTATGACTTGGGCGTGGCGAAGACCAACAGCACGGTGAGCCTGGCCCAGCTGGAGCACTACATCCGGGAGGACCTTAACAAGACGGCGCTTCGGAAGATGGCCGTACTGCGGCCCCTTAAGGTGGTGCTGGTCAACTACCCGGAGGATCTGGTAGAGGAGTTCCCGGTGGAGAACAATCCGGAAGATCCCGAGGCCGGCACGCGCAACGTTCCCTTCTGCCGGGAGCTTTATATTGAGCAGGACGACTTCATGGAGGATCCGCCCAAGAAGTACTTCCGCCTGGCGCCGGGGCGTGAGGTCCGCCTGAAGGGTGCCTACTTCATTCGCTGCGAAGAGGTCGTGAAGGATCCCGAGACCGGTGAAGTGGTGGAACTGCGCTGTACCTATGACCCGGAGACCCGGGGCGGCGAAGCGCCCGACGGTCGGAAGGTGAAGGGTACGCTCCATTGGGTTTCGGCGCGCCACGCGGTGGACGCAGTCGTGCGCCTCTACGAGAACCTCTTCCTTACGGAAGACCCCGCCGAAGGCGGCGACGTGATGGCCAACCTGAACCCCAATTCGCTGGTGGAGCTGACAGGATGCAAGGTGGAGCCCAGTGTAGCCGGCGCCATCCCGGGTACCCGGTACCAGTTCCTCCGGCACGGCTACTTCTGCGTCGATCCGGATTCAGCCGGGGGCCAGCTGGTCTTCAACCGCACCATTACGCTGAAGGACAGTTGGGCCAAGGTGCGCGACGCAAACTAGTTAGTTCCGGCCTGAAGGGGCGCCCAAACGGGCGCCCTCATTTTGTCATTCTTGGGAGACTACCTCATAATGCCGGGCGCCGAGGCGCAGACTGGAAACGGAAACCAAAGTCTGTGGCAGGGGAGTGCGTGAAGATGGCCGTTCGCTTGATCCCTTCTATCACGATTGCCGGCGGAAAGGCCAGGGAAGCGATTAGATTTTATGAGAGGGTCCTGGGCCGCAAGAACATCGGGATCGTCGCCTACGGCGACATGCCGGGAGATCCCCAGAACCGGCTGCCAGCGGAAGCCAAGAACCTGGTGGCACACGCCATGGCCGAGATTGGCGACGCAGCACTGAGAGTCCGGTGTCCAAGAGGGGCGGCGAGGGAGCAGTCGTGCGGAGGAAAAAGGCTGCCTTCCTAGAATTGAGAGATCACCCCAAATGCGGCAGGAACTAGATGAGCTTTCTGCCGCTTTACAAGGAGGCACCTCCATGACTTCCTGGCTGACCTGGCTGGTGATCGTACTGGGCGGGATTGCATCTGCAGTGCAGCCCCCGATCAACGCAAAGCTGGCCACTTACATCCGAGCCATTCCGGCCTCGCTGGTCTCCTTCTTGGTAGGTGGGGCTGTGCTCTTGGTCGTTACGCTGTTTACTTTGCGGGGGCAGGGGGGCCTTGCAGGCCTCACCAGTGGGCTGGCTGCCGCACCGCCCTGGAGCTTTTTGGGCGGCCTGGCCGGCGCCGTGCTGGTGACGGCGATTGTGATAGGCACCGGGCAGTTCGGCACGTATACCACCTTAAGCGTGCTGACTGCCGTACAACTGGCCGCTGCCCTGGTAATCGATACCTTTGGTTTTGGGCTTACCCAACGGCTGCCCCTGGGCTGGCCTCAGGTGGTGGGGCTGCTCCTGATCGTGGGCGGCGTGCGGCTGGTGCTTTGGCGCTGACGCGTGGACCTGGCCCGAGCGGAGGGCCAGGTCCATGAAATTATCAGAATCTCTACCCTTATGAATCGCTATAAAGTAGAATAGTTGGTATTCACGATCCCGGGAGGGGAGGGCTTTGGTTCATGCGCGTGATTCGGCGGACTCTCCGGATTCTGGTGCTATTCCTGGCTGCGGCCGTGGCCGGCGGCGCCGTCTGGCAGCTGACGCGGGAGACGGGTATCGACTGGTCTGCTTCAGTCGGAATCGCACCTGAGGAAAAGGTCCCTGTTCCCCATGAGGATGGGATGCTGTTGTCGCTGGTGCTGCTCAGTGACCTCCACATTAACGCCGAGAACACGGCCATGACGGAAAAGCTCCATATGGCGCTCCGGGATGTGACTAGCTACGACCCCGCACCGGACGTGATTGTACTGGGTGGCGACCTGGTCGATGGCGGGCGCGACAAGGATTATGAGCAGCTCAGGAAGATACTCTCACAGTATCGTCTACCGCCTGTATATGGGCTGATGGGCAACCATGAATACTACGATGTTTGGTACGACGCCCAGGGCGTGTGGGCTCGCGAGACGATGCCCAACGGCAAGACAGACGCCCAGGCTCGCGAGCGGTTCATTCGCTTCATGAACTACCCGGGGCGGCCTTACCACGATGTGTGGGTGAACGGCGTCCACCTGATCATGCTCTCTCAGGAGGCATACCAGGAGGAACTGCCCTGGGTGGGGGAGGGCGCCTGGTACTCTGATGCGCAGCTCAACTGGCTGAGGGAGGTGATGAAGGTCCATGCGGACGGCTCTCCGGCCCTGGTCTTCATCCACCAGCCGCTGCCACCCCCGGGGTACGACGGCGGCTCCCACCAGATGATCCGCGCTCGAAAGTTCTATGAGATTCTGGCACCTTACCCCAACGTCTTCGTCTTTTCTGGGCACAACCACGTCAGCCTGGAAGTCTCGGGCCGGTATACTCGCGACGCCACCTTCCACTGGTTCCAAAACGCTTCGGTGGGCAAGACGTGGCTGGATACCTCCTCGCAGCCCAATCCGGTCCAGGGCCTCTATGTTCAGGTCTACCCGGACTATGTGGAGGTGTGGGGGCGGGAGTTCTCCACCAACTCGTGGATCGAGACAGCTCACTGGCGGGTACCGCTCGAATAAAGGAGCATCAAGCGGGGCCCGGCTTGCCTCAGCTGAAGACGACGGTCTTGTTTTCGTAGACGAGGATCCGGTCTTCCAGATGCCACTTCACCGCGCGGGCCAGCACAATCCGTTCGATGTAGCGGCCGATCCGCTTCAAATCCTCTACGCTGCAGCGGTGATCCACCCGCTGCACATCCTGCTCGATGATGGGGCCGGCATCCAGTTCTTCAGTGACGTAGTGCGCCGTAGCGCCGATCAACTTGACGCCACGCTGGTAGGCCTGGAGGTAGGGCTTGGCTCCCACAAAGGCAGGGAGGAAGCTGTGGTGGATGTTGATGATCCGGTTGGGATAGTGCCGGATGAAATTGGGGCTCAAGATCTGCATGTACCGGGCCAGCACCACCAGGTCTGCCTGGCCTTCCAGCAGGTGCAGTTGCACGGACTCAGCTGCTTCTTTGGTGTCCCGCGTCACGGGGACGTGGTAGAAGGGAATGCCTTGGGCTTCCACGCTCTCCCTTAGATTCTCGTGGTTGCTGACCACCATAGCGATCTCTCCCGGCAGTTCCCCAGCCTTGTGCTGCCAGAGCAGTTCCAGGAGGCAGTGATCCTCTTTGGATACGAAGATTGCCATCCGCTTGATCTGTTCGGCGCAGGTGATCCGCCAGGTCATGGAGAACCGACGAGCCACATCGACAAAATCACGCCGCAGTTGAGGTGCTCGCTCCACCATGCCGGGCATGTGGAACTCCACCCGCATGAAGAAGGCACCACCTTCGGGGTCGGTGGTATGCTGGTCGGAGTGGACGATGTTGGCCCCCTGTCGGAAGAGGAAGTCGGATACAGCGGCGACGATGCCGGGCTGATCCGGGCACGAGATCAGCATCCGGCCGTGGTTGTGCAGGGATTCTCGGTTCATGGGTCTCCTCTCTTTCATTCTCCTGCAAACGAAAGGCCAGCCCGGTCAGGCCGGGCTGGCCAAACGGCGGCGAACGAGGAGCGTACGCGCAGCTGCGTACGCTCCCCCATTTGCGCTCTGTCCTTTTGCCTGAGAGTGGCGGCCGCACGGCCTTGCTCCTTCGGCGCCCGGGCGGGTCTCTCCAGAGGTGCGTCGGGTCGTGGTACTTCGCCGGGCTGCCCCGGCGAACCTGAGAGTTTCGGGAAGCAGGTGGGGGCCTGCGCCCTTGCCCCTTCGGTAGTGGCCTGCGCCACGTTCTCCCAGCGGCCGTCATTCGCAAGCAGGATTCTCTTTGGAAGGTAATTTACATCCCACAGTACTTTCCGTCAAGCACGGATGCGGATGGCGGCGGCGCCGGCGCCGGTCAGGGTTTGAGGGCTGTCTCCCACAGGTCTGGGGCGCTGGTGGAGATGGCAATGGCTCCAGCCTCCAGGGCTGCCTGAACTTGCTCGACCGTGCGAACGAGGCCGCCGGCAATTACTGGGCAGTGGGCCTGCTCAACCAGCAGGCGAATGCCCTCCGGTGCGACGCCCGGCATCGCCTCCAGAAAATCCGGCTTTACTTTTCGGGCCTGTTCTACGGCCATGTGGATGGACTGGGAGTCCAGCATGAAAGTCCGCTGGATGGTGACCAACCCCAGGGAACGGGCATGGTGTACCAGCGGATTGCGCGTGGTGATGATGCCGGTGGGCGGGGCCGCCTGAACGAGCCACTCCAGTGCATGGCTGTCTTTGCTGAGGCCGGTGATGAGGTCAAAGTGGACGAAGACCTCCTTGCCGGCCGCTTTTACTGATCGGACCAGGTCGACGATGTTGGAGATGTCTCCCGTGAGCAGGAAAATGACGGGCTGGGGGCAGGCCAGCGCTTGAGGCAGGTCCTCAGGGTCGCGAATGGCTGCAATGATGGGCGATTGATGAATGCCGTTTTCCGGTGAATGCTGCAAGGGAATTCCTCCTCCTGGTACGGGGGTTGGCCTGTACCCGATACATAAGATCGAACAATTCTACAAGGATATGAAGTCTCGTGTTATTATTATAAGTGTGCATTACCTAGTGCCAGGAAAGGGAGACGGGAACTGGCGAACATGTGGCGAACCATAAAAATGTATACCAGGGAGAGGTATCAGCTCCTGCTCTGGTCTGCCTGGATGGTTCTACTGATTGAGTTTCTTAGCCGGCGAAGCCTTAGTGAAACGCTGTTGTGGACCGTCTACCACATACGCGCCTTTCTGTTGAACACTGCCCTGATGCTAGCGCTGCTGCTGCTGCTGACGGGTCTGACGGCACGGCCGCGGTGGGCGGTCTGGATTGCTGCCGCCTTGATGGGGGCAATGGCCTTCGTCAGCGGTGTGAAAGAAGAGATGCTTGGCGTTCCGCTGGTTCCCACTGACTTGGCACTGACCAGCGAGGCACAGGGCTGGGTGAGCCTTCCGGAACTTTTACCCCTCTCAATTCTCTTGGGAATCGCAGGTTTCCTCTTCGCGGGTTTTCTGCTAGTTTATCGCCTGAAGGGGATGGCAGAACGGTTCTCCGTACGTGAGCGGGTGGGTTTCTTGGGCGGCGCCTGCGTACTGGCGGCCCTGCTCTATTATGATGTTCCTTTCTCTGCGCCCAACTTACTGCGCGTCCAGCCTGCTGCGTGGGACCA
>ENA-OWPA01000344-OWPA01000344.1-bioreactor-metagenome-genome-assembly--contig:-NODE-344-length-70278-cov-11.931739_pt1 | contig 70278 bp, 66 predicted proteins | sample MGYA00238139_ERZ651803 | MGnify/ENA primary metagenome ERZ651803 (study PRJEB26909, sample SAMN07631231) | bioreactor metagenome | isolation source: Switchgrass digestor | place: USA: Dartmouth...
ATTTTGATAATATTACTGCTACCACTACTCCAAATGCCAAAAAACCTATTGCCCCAATAATTATGCTGTTTCTCAATGCATTTAAACCACTAAAGACGTCTTTTTCACTGGCTCCTACTCCTAACACCCAGTTTGCAGTCTTCAAAGGAGCAACGCCCATGTATCTTTTATCCCCTTGATATGTATAGTCAATTACTCCCCTGTTGCCTATTCCAATTTCCTTAAGTGCCATTCCCAATTCTTTATATTCTCCATCATTTTCTATGTCGTCAAACACGCTTTTCTGACTCAACACATGAGCTTTATCTCCATGGGCTATAAAAGTACCATTTTGTCCAAGCAAATATGCATATCCATTTTCACCATAGCCCATGTTTTCTATAATAGAATTTAATTCTGAACTATCCTTTTCTCCCAATAATACCCCTATTATCCTGTCATCTTTCCTAATAGGTACTGCAAAGACAATGGTAGTTTCTTCTTTATCTTTATCAACAATAACATCAGACACTGCAGGTTCTCCATTAAATGCTTTTTCAATATAATCAACATCCCTTAATATAGCAGCTTCTCCTCTTCTTACATATCTTGCTACCCTGCTTATGTTTATAACTGCCATATCTTTAAGGCCTAACCTATCTATGTCTTCATATAATGAATTATACAAAACGTCCCAGTCCAATGTTTGGTTCCTTTGCCTATTGGCTATTTCAGTTAAACTGCTTAAATTAACATTTATAATTGCATCAACATGTTCAGCTCCTTCTTCAGCTAATAACATAAGTGCATCATTAACTTGATTTTTTAATGTATTTGTACTGATTGTCATTGAAACAAACCCAAAGCCTGCTGAAATAATTAATATAATGGCAGCTACCATTAATAAAACCTTTCTAGACAAGCTTAATTTCATGTTTAATCTCCTTTCAAGTTATTGATAATTTTTCTTTACTTTATTGATAATTTGTCACATATGATTCTAGCTAGGCATATCGATGTCAAGATAGAGAATTATTCCTTTTTTGATTAGTATTACGACTGTTATATAATTTTTCTTTAATATAATTCTAACAATTTTTATAAATTAAGTTAATATTTTCTTATGAATATAAGAAATAAGAATTATATTTTATGTTTTCCATGTTATACTAGACACCAGCAATTATCAAGAGGTCTGAATAAAATTTAGAGTCTCAAAATATTATTTATAGTGTTTTTATCATGTGATATAATAAAAGCACCAATAATTTACAAAGGTGGGATATTATGCGCTGGAGTTTAAAAGAATTATATACTTCCTTTGATTCTCCGGAATTTTTAGATGATTTAAAAAGACTGGATTCATTAATTGAAGAGTTCAGCAATTGGGCAGATGCTAATTTATCTACTAGAGATAATCCTGTAGAAAAAATGGAGAGATTTATTAAGTACTCCCAAAAAGTATCATCATTATTTACAAAATTAATATCCTTTACTTCACTAACCTTATCTGTTGAGTCAACCAATGAAATAGCACAAAAATACCATGATAAATTAGCAGTAAAGGGTTCAAACTTAACAAGACCAAATGTTCAATTTCAAAGCTTTTTAAAGGAATTGGATAATCTAGAAGAGCTAATTGATACTTCAGAACTGTTGAAAGAACATAAATTTTACTTGGAAGAAATTAAAAGGCAAAGCAAATACATGCTAAGCGAAAAAGAAGAACTCCTCATTTCAAAGTTGGTAAACACAGGCTCCAGTGCCTGGTCAAATTTGCAAAATAAGATTACTTCAACATTAATGGTGGAAGTAAATATTAATGGAGAGGTTAAATCCTTGCCACTTCCTGCTGCAAGGAACCTAGCTTATGATAAGGATCCTAACATAAGAAAAGCTGGATATGAAGCTGAGCTAAAGGCTTACAAAAAGATTGAAGAATCGTCTGCTGCAGCTTTAAACAGTATAAAAGGAGAAGTAATTACCTTAGCTGAATTAAGGGGATACAAGTCGCCACTTGAAGAAACCCTAGTTCAGTCTAGAATGGACAAAGAAACTTTAGATGCAATGTTTACTGCTATAAAGGAATTCTTGCCAGTATTCCGCAAATATTATAGAAGGAAAGCTGAAATTCTTGGATATAAAAATGGACTACCATTCTACGAGCTATTTGCACCTATTGGAAAAGTAAACAGGACATTTACTTATGACGAAGCAATGGACTACATAATAAAGAACTTTAGGACATTCTCTGATAAGCTTGCTGATTTTGCTAAACATGCTTATGAAAACAACTGGCTAGATGTTGAACCTAGAGAAGGAAAACGAGGTGGAGCCTTCTGCTCAAATCTACATCCAATAGGTGAAAGCAGAATAATGGCTAATTTCAGCGGAAGCTTCTCCAACATGACAACCCTTGCCCATGAGTTGGGACACGCTTATCATGGAGCTTGCTTGAAAGATGAAAGCATACTAAACAGCCGCTATCCAATGCCTATAGCTGAAACTGCTTCTATATTCTGCGAAACCATAGTTGTCAATGCAGCATTAAATGAAGCTGATGATGAGGAAGCTATAGGAATATTGGAAACTTCCATTTCAGATGCAGGCCAGGTTATAGTAGATATTTACAGCAGGTTCCTATTTGAATCTGAATTATTCCAAAGAAGGAAAAACAGTACTTTATCAGTAAATGAACTTAAAGAAATCATGATAAATGCCCAAAAAGAAGCATATGGTGATGGATTAGATGAAAATTACTTACATCCATACATGTGGTTAAATAAACCCCACTACTATACAGCAAGCAGAAACTTCTACAACTTCCCATATGCTTTTGGACTACTTTTCTCCAAAGGATTATATGCTGAATACTTAAGAAGAGGCAAAGAATTCGTTGAACAATATGATGAGCTTTTAAGGGCTACAGGTAAAAATAACATTAAAGACGTAGCCAAGATGGTTAATATAGATGTTACAGACCCTGAATTTTTCAGATCTTCATTGAGATTAATAGAAAAGGATATAGAAAAATTCTTAGAATTAACCGAAAAAATGATATAAAACGGGGAAATTCCTCCCCGTTTTTTTATGGCAAATACTGTTCCACTATCCTTGTTACAAATCCATCTTTTGTATATACATTGTAAAGAGGATTATATTCAATACTTTTGTTATATTCAATGAATTCTTTCTTTATTAGGCTTTTATGCTCAGTTAAATTATCCCAATTTAAAACTAAATATTGAGTACTATCTGAAACTTCCAAAGATAGAGGATAATTGTCTGTATTATAGATATAATAGCCATTAGGCATATCGTAATCCACATTCAAATTTAACTCTGAGATTCTTTCTTTATCATCTAAATTTATGAATTCAACTCTGTCAAGATGAAATATTCTATCTTCTAAGGTCATCTTAGTAATATAACCAATGTAATGGCTTTCTGGTGTTTCATAGAAGTCATATATTGTAGCAGGATTTATGACTACTAGATCGTCCTTTTTTACTAATATTTGACCTAAATTATTTATTATATAATCATATCCAACTTCTACAGGGTTTGTTAACCATGCTTTAGTACCATGATCACTTTCTATTTGTAAATTCCTATAATAATCTTTAATTGTCATATCCTTATCAATTCCTAAATAAGAAAGATAAGTGTTGCCATTGCCATCCATCCACCTTTCAACAGTCCACATACCACTATCTCCTTGTACTACTGGTTGTGATAAAAGAAGTTGACCTGTCTCCCCAGTAGATAAAGGGAATCTAATAACTACATGATTACCTTCATAAGTTTCATTAGGTAAAATACCCTTATTCTCTAATTCCCCACGAATTGATAATTCCAATAATTCTGGGGAAATAGCATCATATTCTAAACTATTAATATTCCCTAAAAATACCAAATTTCCATCTTTATAGGTAAATGCTAAAAATGGTTTGCCTACTGGGCCATCATCTATAAGCCATCCATCTTCTACATTCATTCCTCCTGCTAATACAAGTCCTTCCATATTTTCAAGTTTGAGTCTATATTTCAACTCCCAAATTTCAACTGGTGTTGATAATATGTCTTCAATAGTAGCCACTCTTTCTAACCTAGTTATCTCCTTATCTACAACTTTAAAATCTTTTCCTTGGACATTCTCAAAGGCTTCAATTTGCTTATCTATATATTGCCAGGCAAATTTTTCCACTTCTTTACTTATATTGGTTTTATCAATATAATTTTCATCTATATTATTATTCTCATTTTCAGTACTAACTTTATTTTCCTCTACAGTACTAATCTCTTTAGGTGGATTAGTCAAGAGTCCCACTGCTAATACTATAATAGCTATCACTGCAACTAATATAACCCAAAACTTTGGCTTTTTGTAGTTTAATACGTTCTTAATCCTGCTTTTCGTACTATTCTCACCAAAAGCAATTGGTGAGCCAACTACTTTTCTTTTTCCAGTAGAAAGAGCCAATAAAGAATAGGAGTAATCCTTTTTTATGCTATACCCTAATTCCTTGATTACTGATTCATCGCAGGATTTTTCCATATCTTCAACCATTAAATGAAATGCCAACCATACCGCTGGATTAAACCAGTGAATAGATAGTACAATGAATGCTAAAAACTTTATTATATGGTCATTCCTCTTAATATGGATTTCTTCATGCTTAATAATATATGGCTCTTCAGCTTTAGTAATACTATTTGGAAGAAAAATTTTAGGCTTAATTAACCCAAAAACAAATGGAGTGCTTATGGAATCTGTAATGTATACATTTCCATAATAATGCTTAGCTGTTTTTAATCTTGTCGATAATTTAAATGTAGTTATGAGACTATAGCTAATTAATACAATTATTCCTAATAACCAAATGATGGTGCCTATTGAAATCAAAATTTGAATTGGATTTACTTTTTCAACAGGTACTATAGCTTCAATAGACGTTGTAGTCTCAATAGGTAACTTAGGCAATACCTCATTTATTGGAACATCTATCATCTTAATTCCACTTTGAATTTGAGGTGTTGATGTATAAACAATATTTTCTGGTATTGTCTTTGTATTGATGGATATTATGCTAAAAATACTTTCAATTGAAAAAGGAAAAACTAATCTAAATAATGCTATACTCCAAAGGATATAGGAAAAAATCTTAGGTGCCTTCTTTAAAAACAGTCTCCCTATGATGATACAAAGTATTACATAAGTAGAAGTAATGCTCATATTGATGATTTGTAAAAATAACTTTTCCATTAATCCTCACCTTTATAATCATTAATTAACCTTTCTATCTCTTTAACTTCCTGTTGGCTTAACTTCTTTCTCCTAGTAAAGGCTGCTAAAAACTTAGGCAGGGAGCCTTCAAAATTCTCTTCAATAAAGATTTTACTTTGCTCTGCATAGAAATCTTCTTTTTTAACTAAAGATTCAACTATACTGTTGACATTCTTAACTATCTTCTTACCTTCAAGCCTTTTTAATATGGTATAAGTAGTAGATTTTTTCCAGTTGAATTTCTCCATGCAAATATTTACAAGCTCCGATGACTTAATAGGCTCTCTCTCCCAGATTATCTCTGCTAAATTCTCTTCAGCTTCAGTAAGCCTATATTCTGCCATAAAATATCCTCCTTTGGTCTATATTTTGTAGACTTATTAATTAAAGTCTATATGTTGTAGACCTAAATGTCAATATAATCTTTAAAATTGTAATCAAATTGTAAGATATTATTAGAATTTTTTTCTCCATTTTATGATATAATCAAGTAATAAACCAAGCTAGGAGGCTAAAAAATGAAAGCTAATATATTTGTGTTATGCGGTGGAAAATCTGTCGAGCATGAAGTATCTTTGACAAGTGCCATGGCAATAATTAATGCAATAGACAAGGAAAAATATAATGTTTACCCTGTTTACATCACTAAAAGCGGAGTCTGGTGTAATCATGGCTTAATTAAAAAACAAATTGAATCGCCAAATGAACTAATACTTGAAAGCAATGCAACAATAGCTGAGTCCTTAGTTGATTTTCTAAGTAATTATCTGAAAAAAGATGAAAAAAATGTTATCTTCCCAGCATTACACGGACCCAATGGAGAAGATGGAACAATTCAAGGATTATTGGAAGTACTAGATGTTCCCTATGTTGGAAATGAAGTGCTTTCTTCAGCAATCGGAATGGATAAGGTTGCTATGAAGGATATATTTGCAAGATATAACATCCCTCAAGCAAAGTATACCTATCTATGGCTACATAACTGGAAGGACAATAGGGATAGTATGATAGCAAATATAGAAAAGGTTATTGGATATCCATGTTTCGTGAAGCCTTCAAAAGGCGGATCCAGTATAGGTGTAAGCAGGGCAGAAAACAGAGAAGAATTGATTGATGCTTTAAACCTAGCGTTTAAATATGATGTTAAAGCAGTAGTAGAGGAAGAAATTATAGGCAGAGAAATGCAGATTTCTGTTGTTGGAAACGATTACCCACAAGTTTCAGTAGTTGGAGAATTTATTATGGAAAGAAGGTTCATGGACTACAACGCAAAATATATTGACGGAAAGCTAATACCAGTAATACCTGCTAGATTAACAGAAGATTTAAGCTGGCAGATGAGGGAAACTGCATTGAAAGTTTTTAAAATACTAAACTGCTATGGACTCGTTAGGGTAGATTACTTTGTAACTGATGACAATAAATTCTATGTAAACGAAGTAAACACAATGCCTGGATTTACAAGGCAAAGCATGACACCTGCCCTATGGCAAAAGACTGATGGCACTACTTATAAGGAATTAATCGAAATACTAATTCAATTAGCATTAGAAAGATATGAACAAAAGAAAGCAATTGTGAACTCGAGGTGAATACTTTGATAAAAAGAAGTTTAAAACAAGTACAAGAAATGTGCAGTGGCTTTGGGCTTAAAGAGGAATTTGAAGATATAGTAATCGAAGGTGTATCTACTGACTCAAGGACAATAAAACCTGGGCAATTGTTCATACCACTTATCGGGGAAAAATTCAATGGGCATAAATTTATTAAGAATGCCATAGAAAAAGGGGCTAAGGCTTCCCTTTGGAAAAAGGATGAGCCTGTTGAAGTTGCAGACTTCCCACTTATATTTGTAGATGATACCCTTGATGCACTTCAACAACTGGCCAAGTCCTATAGGGAACAGCTTAATGTTAAAGTTATTGGTATAACTGGTTCCAATGGTAAAACATCTACAAAAGATATATTGGCAAGCCTCTTAAGCACCCAATATAAGACCCACAAGACCATGAAAAACTATAACAATCAAATAGGCGTCCCATTGACTATCCTTGAAATGGATGAAGACACTGAAATGGCAGTTATTGAAATGGGAATGGACAAATTTGGGCAAATAGAAAGGCTTACTAAAATAGCCAAGCCAGATGCAGCAATAATTACAAATATAGGTGAAGCCCATTTGGACGACTTAAAGACAAGGGAAAACATAGCAAAGGCAAAGCTAGAAATCTTAAAAGGGCTAAAACCACAAGGCCTATTCCTATATTATGGTGATGACTCCATGTTAAAAAGGGAAGTTGAAAGTGTGGCCTCAGGCTATAATTTAAAAACCTTTGGCAATGGAAGCTTAAACGACTATCAGCCTGAAATAGTCTTCGTCAATGAAACAGGTGACTCTTTCTATTTAAAGAAACCTAAATCTCCAGAATTCTTCTTGCCAATGCTTGGAGAACATCAGGTATTAAATGCCACAGCAGCCATTGCTGTTGCTAGATATTTTGGCATTTCCTATGAAAATATTAAAAAAGGATTACTAAATGTTGAAAAAACAGGCATGAGAAATGAAATAATAAAGTGCAATGGCTTCACCATATTAAACGATGCCTATAAATCTAACCCCAGTTCAGTTTTAGCAGCACTAAATACCATGTACTCCATGATAGGATACAGCCAAAAGATAGTAATATTGGGGGATATGCTTGGAATTGGCGAAGAAATAATATCAATGCACAGGGATATTGGAATAAAAATAAATCCCAACGAAATAGACTATGTCTTAACGTATGGTGAATATGGTAGATATATTTCAGAAGCTGCAAAAATCAACTTTGGAAAAGACAGGGTTTTCCATTACGACAGTAAAGAAGAGCTGGTAAAGAAGGCAAAAGAATTAATCAAACCTAATGCATTAGTTCTAGTAAAAGCATCTAGGCCATTGCAAATGGAAGATGTAGTTGAAGCATTAAAAGTATAAAAACGGATTCATAAAAATCCGTTTTTATACTTAACTTTCATTTATTATTTATGCCTTTTCTACTTGACATAGACCTTCTTTGAATGGTGGGAATCCGCTTATCTTATCAAAATCCCTTGGAATTAGTAGATTAATATTGGCATTGCTCCACCCATGGAACATATCTATTACACCTGGTTTTACTATATTCGATATCTGCAATTTTGCTACTATTCCTTCTCTGTTCACAGGGGAAGTTATTCTTACCATATCTCCATCAGATAATCCTCTTTCCCTTGCATCTTTAGGATTTAGACGAACTATTGGTTCTGGCATAATGTTGTTTAACCATGGTAAATCTCGTTCTTTGCTATGAGTATAAATTGGAACACGGTTTCCACTATTCATAATCAATGGAAACTCTTTATATACATCTGGTGTACTTACTGGGCTGTATGTTGGTTCTTTGTAAACTGGCAATGGGTCAAATCCATATTTCCTTAATATTTCTGATGCAAACTCTACTTTCCCTGTTGGAGTAGTAAATCCTGGTTTTCCATCTTTTCTAAGAAGTCCTAATTCATATTTCTTAAACTTTGCTTCCCCCTTCATTGGCACAGTAACTGGATCTGGTGATGCAGCTTTCAAATCATCATAAGTAACACCTACATTCAATGTACGAAGTATTTCTCTCAAACAGTTTTCTTCTGCTTTTTCTCCTCCACCCCAGAATTCTTCTTTATATCCAAGAGCAACACCTATATCACAGCAAATTCGGTAATCTGGACGGGCTTCACCGGCTGGTTTAACTACTGCTTCTCTTAAATATATCCTCCTTCCAAAAACAGCTAACGGAGCACTTCTTTCAAAGCTTACAGCAGCAGGTAGTACCATGTCTACATAGTTATGAGTCCAAGGACGGATATACATATCAGCTGCTACTGCGAATTCCATATCTTGAAATGCTTTTTGATATTCTTGTGATTGTGGCCACATCATTGCATTTCCGCCAAGCATTAAGCAAGCTTTAATTTTGCCTGTTTTTACATATTCAGGTAGCATATTCAATTGAACACTGCCTTGTTGGTCCGTATCTGCCCAAACTGGGAAATATTCTCTATCCACTCTTAAGTGATCTAATTTTGGCAATAAATCTTTTGAACGTGCAAACTCAAAAGTTCCATACCATTCATCAAATTGTAAAGGCTCATTTTCTATAGTGCATCCTCCAGGAACATCTAAACTTCCTGTTAATGGAATGAGTAATAATCTAGCTCTATAATCATTAACTGCATTGGTATGATGTGGAGCTGCTGCACTTGATTTCAATACTATAGGGCCATTTCTATTAGCTAGTATTTCACAAGCTTCAGTTAACCTATCTATTGGTATATCACAGATTTCAGCTGTTCTTTCTATTGTAAATTGCTTAACATACTCTTTGTATTCTTCAAATCCATGAGCCCATTTTTCTACAAATTCCTTATCATATGCATCATGTTCAATTAGATAATTCCCAAAACATAATGCTAAAGCTCCATCTGTTCCCGGACGTATTGGAAGATGAACATCTGCTAATGCATGTACAGTAGGAGTAATCCTTGGGTCAATTACTATATATTTAGCATTATTAGCTTTCTTACCATCTACAAGTTTTTTGAAAGAAAATGGAGACGACCATGCTGGATTATTAGCCCATATTAGAACTACTGATGTTTTTTCAGAAGGGTTCCCTCCAGTAGCAAGACTCTTTGCAGTAAACCATTCAGTTCCATATATTAACTTAGCAGAAAGCTCTGTTGCCTTATAACATGTCGAACTTTCAGTTCCCATATTTGGTGAACCAAAGGTATATGCTAACCTTTGTAAAATACTACGAGGTTCCTTTGGGTCTCCAGTAAGGAATAAAACTTTTTCTGCACCATATTTCTTTTTAATCTCATTAAATTTTTCTGCAATAGTCTCTAAAGCTTCATCCCAAGTAATACGCTGCCATTTTGGATCATCCGAACCTTTTGGAGTTGTACGCTTTACAGGATACAATAACCTATTAGGATCATATAATTCCTGTAATGCTGCTAGACCTTTTGCACAAAGTAAATTATTTGGATAATCTTCCCTTGGTTCTATACGATATACTTTTCCTTCTTTTATAATCAACTTAACACCGCATTTTGGGCCATGATTACACATTACACAGTGAGTATATTTTACTTCCTCTGGAGCAGGGCTTGCAGCTAAAGCTTCATAATCTGGATATACATACATTCCATCTGTTAATTTTTCGCCAACCATTGCACCTATTCCTGTTGCAACAACTCCTTTTAAAAAAGTACGCCTAGAAAACTTAGCCATTATTTGTCGCCTCCTTTCATTTCTTCATCATTGTTATCTTTTTTACTCTTGTCTTTAGACATCTTATATACTGCTCCTCCTAATACTGCACCAGCACCAATAATACCAACTGCAACAGCACCCTTATTAATTCCCCTTTTTTCTTCCGCTACTTCCTTAGATTCTTCAACTTTATTTTCTTGAGTATTAACAGCTGCTGCATAAACTACATTGTCCTTTGGAAGTAATGAACGATCCATGCCTTCTGGTAACACATAATATATAGAAGTCCCTTTGATTTGAACTGCATTATTTTCTTTTATGTACTTTGATACTTCGCTTTCAGGATCGTCTAAGTCTCCAAATATTCGGCATTGACCAGGACAATGAACTGTACACATAGGCTGTTTACCACTTTTGACACGTCCATAACAGAACACACACTTTTCAACTACATTTAGCCTTTCAGCAGCTTCTTCTTCAAATGGTAACACTACACCTTCAAAGCTTGTTACATCATCTTTTACTAAATGTCGCTGTCCATACGGACAAGCTGTAACGCATGCCCCACATCCTATGCATTTGTCATAATCAACTAAAACTACTCCTTCTTCTGTAGTATAAGTAGCTTCTGTAGGACATACTGAAACGCATTGTGCATTTTCACAGTGCATACACATTGTTAATACGAATCTTTGCCTTGCATTAGGATACTCTCCCCATTCAACTACTTCTACGCCATTATAATCTACTCCGGGTCTAGTACCATAAAGCATTTTACAGGCTACAACACAAGTGTAACATCCAATACACTTGTCCAAATCCAAAACCATACCATATCTCATACATATCCCCCCTATAATAAAAAAAGTTAGTTTGTTAAAAATTTAACTATAAAAAATAAAAAAATAGATTCGTTAAAATTATAACATTTTTTGACAATTTGTACAAGTAATAACTATTCGATTTTTTGTAATATTAAAATTTTTAATTCCAATATATTCCTTAGTCAGTTCATAACTTTTCTCATATTCTGATATATAAATCCATTTTTTAGGAAACTGCATATTATTCATAAAAAAAACTCTAGGGTATAAAACCTTAGAGTCTTAATATATTCTATAAAATTTCTATGGCATCTCCCTCTTTTATAATTCCACCTTTAACCACTTTAGCAAATATGCCTTCTTTAGGCATAATGCATTTTCCTACTTTTTGCGATATAGCACAACCAATGTGACATTCTTTACCAATTTGGGTAATTTCTAAAACAACTTCTCCTATGGAAAGTCTTGTACCTATAGGCAATTCATGTAAGGCTATTCCTTCTGTAGTTATGTTCTCTGCAAATACTCCTGGACTTAATCCTTCTATTCCTAACTTTTCCATTTTACGAATGCTCTCAATACCTAACAAGCTTACCTGCCTATGCCAATCTCCAGCATGGGCATCACCTTTCAATCCATAATCTTCTATAAACAAGCCTTCTTTTATTGGCGTTTTTACGATTCCCTTTTTATCTGAAATATTTATTGATAAAACTCTTCCTTTAATATCTTTTCTCATATAAACACCAGACTTACCACCAGTTTTCATTATTAATTTAATGTCATCAATTATCATATCTTTGTCTACAGCTTTACACATATCATATATAGTTAAACATGCTATTGATACCGCTGTTAGCGCTTCAATTTCTACACCAGTTTTTGCTACAGTATTGACCTCAGCTTCTACTTCTAATGCTTCTTCTAATATGTTAAAACGAATGTCTACTCCAGTTAAATTTATATTGTGGCACATGGGAATTATATCGCTAGTTTTCTTTGCCCCCATTATTCCTGCAACTTGAGCAACAGCCAAAACATCTCCTTTTTCAATTAGTCCATCTTTAATTTTCTCAACAGTTTCCTTTTTCATTAAAATCTTTCCTCTTGCAATTGCCCTTCTCTTCGTATCTTCTTTGTAGCTTACCTCTACCATGCGAGCCCTGCCTTCTTCATTAAAATGAGTAAACTCCATAATTTACCCCCCTATCTGATACATATTTTTTTTAATATAGTGCCTATTTTCTAGATTATGAGATTCTTCCTTTTCTTTTATTGATTTTAATATCAGTGCTTTTAAATCTTGTCCTTTTTCCAGCGCTTCTTTCAAATCTATTTCTTTATCAGAATGTAAGCAGAGTTTCAATTGCCCTCTAGAAGTTAGCCTTACTCTATTACAATGCTTGCAAAATTTACAAGAAATTGGATTTATGATGCCTACTCTCCCTTTAGAATTTGGTAATTTATAATATACTGCTGGCGATGAAATATCTTCTTTAGGAAGTGGGATTAAGCTTTTAACTTTTTCTAATACTATATCATTGGAAATAAACTTCTCTTCTGCCCAAGAAGCAGCTTGTCCAATTGGCATTAGTTCTATAAATCTTACATCTATTTCTTCATTTACTGTCAAATTTACTAAATCTTCAATTTCATCATCATTAAAACCACCTATTAGAACTGTATTAATTTTAATAGGAGTAAGCCCTACTTTTTTTGCTTCTTCTATTCCTTCTAATACGTCTTTTAAATTGCCACCTCTAGTTATATCTCTATATTTCTCCTCATTAAGGGTATCAAGGCTAATATTTACCCTATTAAGGCCTGCTTCCTTTAAATCCTTAGCATATTTTTTTAGCAAAGTACCGTTTGTAGTCATAGTCAATTCCTTAACTCTATCCAACTCAGATATTTTAGATATTAGATTTGTTATTCCGTTTCGAACAAGAGGTTCCCCGCCTGTAAACCTAATTTTATCAATTCCTAATTCAACAAATGCATTTACTATTTTATAAATTTCTTCCAGCTTTAACATTTCTTCATGGGGGAATTTATTTATTCCTGTTTCTGGCATACAATATTTACACCTTAAATTGCATCTATCTGTCAAAGAAATTCTTAAATAATTTATTCTTCTGCCAAAAGAATCAATCATCTTATCACCTTTTCTTTAAAAATAAAGGATAGATTAAACTATCCTTCTAAGATAATATTAACCTTCTTTTTCTGCTTTTGCTTTTTTCCTCTTTTCAATTGCCTTAGCAAACCAAATACTTATTTCATATAGCACAACCATTGGTACGCCTAAAAGTATTTGGGAAATAACATCAGGAGGTGTGATAATAGCAGCTATTATAAATATTATTAAGATTACATATTTTCTATATTTTATCAATGAATTGGCAGTAATTAAGTTAAGTTGTGCCAACAATATAATCAACAAAGGTAATTCAAACACTAAGCCAGATGATAATAAAAGAGTTGAAACAAATCTTAAATAGCTATCAAATGAAATCATTGGTGCAATTTCATTTTTAGATATCTCAATAAAAAATCTTATGGTTATTGGAACCAATGTATAATATGCAAATACAGCTCCAATTAAGAAGAATATTATTCCCATCCATAGTCCAAACCTTAAATATCTTCTTTCATTTGGTTTAAGCCCTGGTTTTACAAATAACCATATTTGCATCAAAGTTATTGGTGAAGAAATTAGTATGCCTGAAATTACAGCTATTTTTATATAAGCCATGAATAGTTCAGGAGGACTTAAATAGATGAACTCCAATTTATCTGCAGGCTTTACCAAAAAATCCACGATTCTGTCAACAAAACTATAACTTATAATGGAACCTACAACTATTCCTAAAAAAGATATTATAAGCCTCTTCCTTAATTCACTTAAATGTTCCACTAATGTAAGCTCTTTATCCTCCATAATGACCTCCTAAAATATGTTTTAACTAGACACATTAAGCTTCATCTTTTTCGTCGTCTTTCTTTTTTTCTTCCTTTGCTTCTACTTTAGATTCTATCTTTGCTTCTGTTTTATTAGAATCTGCCTTACTTTCCTTCAATTCTTTTGAGGGATTATTAACATAATACTTAAATTCGCTGATGGCCTTTCCTAAAGCCTTTCCTACTTCAGGAAGCTTACCAGGTCCAAAAATTATAAGTGCTAATCCAAGTATAAGTATTAATTCCGATATACCTATTTTCCCCATATAATTTACCTCCTAATTAAATTTTGATTTTAAAAATTTATTTTCAATTAGGTTTACAACATCTTCTACCTGTTCAAAACTAAATTGGGGTATATCCTTATCTATTGGAAAATCAGTAACCACTCCAATTAATTCTTCTCCTTTAGATATCAACTCTTTTGAAACATCTTTTCTTAAAACCTCTATTTTAGGCTTATTTTCCATTTTATATCCTTCTGTTATGATAATATCAACATTATTAATCTGACTAATTATTTCATCTAGACTATACTCTTTATCTAGCCTTTCTATTCTTGCAAGCTTAGTTGGAGAAGCCAAAATAACCACATCTGCACCTGATTCAAAATGCTTCCATGTATCTTTTCCTGGATAATCTATTTCAAAATCTCCCTTATGGTGTTTTATGGTGGCTACTTTATATCCTCTTTTTTTTAATTCCCGTATAATTTTACATAATATCGTAGTCTTTCCTACACCTGATTGGCTTCCAACTATAGATAACACAGGTATCATTACTTACCCTCCACAAAATCTAGTAACTCAACTTGAATTTTATCGCCTTTTTTATATGGTCCGGTACCTGCTTTTACATAAAAAAGCGAATTAGTATCTGACATAGATGATAGTACACCCGAGCTGTGTTTATCAGGAAGAACTGTTACAAACCCACCATTTTTATAATATGTAATAGCCCTTACATACCTATTTTGGTTGCTTACTTTAGTAAATTCGCTTTCTAAAATTGATTCAACTTTAACCAACTTGAAATTTTCTCTTCCCATGGCTTTTAGTATAATAGGCCTTACAAATTTCTCAAAAGTAATGCTTGCAGCTGCAGGATTGCCAGAAAGCCCAAATATTAATTTACTATGATATTTAGCAACTGCAATTGGAGTACCAGGTTTCATCCTAACTTTCCAAAATAACAGCTCTCCACCTATCTCAATAAAAGCTTCTTTAACCAAATCTGCATCTCCTACTGAAACCCCTCCAGTTGTAATTACTATATCTGCAGTATTCAATCCATCTAACAATTTTTCTTTGATTTTGTCCAAATCATCACCACAAATCCCAAGAATTACAGGTTCCCCACCCAATTTTTTTATCTGCGCTGCAATAGTATATGAGTTACTATTTCTTATTTTCCCTTCCTCTAGGCATTTATCTATCTCCACCAGTTCGTCTCCTGTAGCCAATATAGCTATTCTAGGTTTAGAAAATACTTTTACCTTAGTTTTGCCTAGTGACGCCATTATTCCTATATCTGCAGGTTTTATTAATTTGCCTTTTTTTAAAACCACATCCCCTATTTTGATATCTTCTCCTGCTTTTACTATATTGGAATTTGGCTCCAAATAACTAAAAATTTTTACATTTTTATCAGTAAATTCTGTATCCTCAAATCTAATTACAACATCAGCACCTTTTGGTATTTTTGCCCCTGTCATTATCCTTATGGCTTGCCCTTTTTCGATTATCTTATGAGAAACATGTCCAGCTTGAATACTGTCTATTACTTCTAAAGTTATAGGATTTTCTTTTGTAGCATTTTTTATATCTTCCGATCTCAAAGCATATCCATCAAGTGGAGACCTATCAAAAGGGGGAATATTAATATCAGATACGATATCCTCAGCTAAAACATAATCTAAACTTTCCAATATAGGCATCTCCACAATATTCCGTTTAATCTCCTGATTTAAAAGGATTTCTTCAGCTTTTTCCACAGATACATATGTTAGCATGACCTTCCTCCTTAACATTTCCCAAAATGGCAATCAGGGAAAGTGCATACTTTACAGCTTAAACACTGTCCACCATAGCCTAATCTAGTAATGTCTTTGCGAGAAATTCTTTCACCTGCAAAAATCCTAGGCAACAGTAAATCAAAAGCAGTAATCCTAGAAAACATTACACATCCTGGAAGTCCCATTACAGGAATATTATCTAAATAGGCAGTTAATAACATAGCACCTGGAAGAACTGGAGTGCCATAGGAAACAATTTCTGCTCCTGTTGCCTTAATAGCTCCTGGTGTTTTATCATCTGGGTCTACTGACATTCCTCCAGTAACTAGTATAAGTTCTGCACCCATTTCCTTCGATTTGAGAATTTCATCTTTTATAACCTCTAAATCATCAGGAAGTATTGACTTATGAATTACTTCAGAACCAAAGGCTTTAACTTTTTTCTCTACTACTGGGCCAAATTTATCTTCTATTCTTCCTTTGTATACTTCTGAGCCAGTTACTATAATAGCTGTTTTCAATCTTTTAAATTCCTTCACCTGAAAAATTGGTCCTTTTTCTTCAAGGATTTTTTTTGCACTTTCAATTTTACCCTTTTCTATAATAAGAGGTATTACTCTAAAACCACCTATTAAATGCCCTTCGTCTATAGACACATCTCCATGGATAGTAGCTAATACCATGTCTCCTAAGTCATTTATTTCATCTACTACATCCCTTTTTATCTTTAATAGCCCCTTATATTTAGGCATAATATTAATTTTCCCTTCGTGAGGTTCCGTATAGTAGGTACCTTCTCCACAAACTAAATTCCCTATAGCTATTGCTGCGTCATCTTCATGTAATGTGTTTTCATCTAATTCAAAAATATAGATGTGTTCTTTTCCTATTCTCAATAACCTTTCTATATCTTCTTCTTGAATTATATGGCCTTTTTTAAAAGCCACACCTTTAAACTTGCCAGGTACTATTTCTGTTACATCATGGGCTAATACCATACCTACAGCATCCTCTACTTTTACCACTTTCAATTCCATCACCTCTGAGATATACAGTTTTTAATACATTTTATTTTTAATCATTATATCACACATCTAAAATTTATAGATTGTTTGTCTTACAAATCCCAGTGTACTTTATATTAAAAATTTACAAGTTATAAAAACATGAATTTATTTCAATGTTAAATAATTTGCAAACTTCATGCCAAAAATTATATTAAAAATTATGAAGGTTAAAATTGAGAATTACAAATAAATTACCTATCTTATAAAAATATAAAAATATATATTGTTTGAAATCGTTAATTATTCTTTGTCATTTTGACATCGTAGCTTTCTTCTGGTCTTAAATTATACTTCTCTATTTTCCTATAAAGCGTCCTCAATCCAATACCTAACAATTTTGCAGCCTTTTGTTTATTCCAGTTTGTATAGTTCAATATCTCTAGAATATGTTCTTTTTCCACATCCTCTAAAGAGATGCCTTTTTTCTCTGGGGATTCATCGCTTAAATTTGGCAGTAAATCTCTCGGATATATCTTATCTTCCTTTGCTAAGAGAATGCCTCTGTCAATGAAATTTATCAATTCTCTAACATTTCCAGGAAAATCATAATTTAATAAGAATTCTTTTGTTTCTTCAGCTAACTCTTTTTTATTGTTTTTATGCATCTTTAAATAATACTCTGCTAATAATAATATGTCTTCACCACGTTCTCTTAAAGGAGGAACATGTATAGTAACTACACTTAATCTATAATACAGGTCTTCTCTAAAAGAACCTTTAGAAATGGCCTCTTGTAGATTCTTATTTGTTGCAGCTATAACTCTAACATCAACTTTTTTAGTCATTGTACTCCCAACAGGCCTAAATTCACCTGTATCCAAAAAACGCAAAAGCTTTACCTGTAAAGCAGGATCCATATCCCCTATTTCATCTAAGAATAGAGTTCCACCACTGGCTATTTCAACTAGCCCTTTTTTATTAACTTGTGCACCTGTAAAAGCTCCTTTTACATAACCAAATAATTCAGACTCCAAAAGCTCCCCTGGTATAGCTCCAGAATTTATAGGGATAAAAGGATTATCTTTTCTACTGCTTCTATAATGTAATGCGTTTGCAACTAAATCTTTACCTGTTCCACTTTCACCTAATATCAATACTGGCAGATTGCTATCTGCTACCATTTCAATCATATACTTCAATTCTTTCATTACTTTGGATTCCCCTATGATTTCTTTTTTGTCGCTTATAAGTTTTATATTTTCAACTAGATTTTCATTTTTTAACTTGTACTTTTTCTTTTCAGCAGCTCTTTTAAGTACCAATTCTAACTCTGTAGGATTAATGGGTTTTGACAAATAATCATATGCGCCCTTTTTCATAGCCTCTATAGCAGATTCAATAGTCCCATATCCTGTAAGCATAACTATTTCCATATTTGGTTGGATTTTTTTTGTTTCACCTAACAGTTCTATTCCATTCATTTTATCCATCATAATATCATATAGCCCTACATCGAATTCCTCTTCTTCAATTAATTTTAATGCCTCTGTACCTGAAGTAGCAGCTTTAACATAAAGGCCTTTTCGAGTTAGCCTATCTCTTAACACTTTCACAAACATTTCTTCATCATCTACTATTAACAACCTATAACTATCCATATAAATTCACCTCTTTATGGTTGGGAAGCCTTATATCTACTTCTGTGCCTACGTTTTCTTCACTATAGATCTCTATGGAACCCCTTAATCTCTCAACTATAGCTTGGCTAATTGATAATCCTAATCCTGTCCCTTTTCCTATTGGTTTTGTAGTAAAGAAAGGATCAAATACCCTTGCCTTATCTTTTTCTTTAATCCCCTGTCCATTATCCTTTATTTTAATATTTATATAATTATCTATTTCATTTAAAGAAATCATCAACTTTCGCTGCCTATCTCCCACATCTTCCATGGCATCAACTGCATTGGTTATTATATTCAACAACATCTGTTGCATCTGCGATTCATCTGCCATTATAACTGGTGTTTCCAAATTAACATTGATTTTAATTTCAACATTTTGTTTTCTAATTCTATGATCCATTAATTTTAAAATGTCTATTATTACTTTATATATATCAACTGGACCAATATCCAACTTAGATTCCCTTGAAAACTTAAGTAGGTTTTGCGTTATTTCAGCACATCTATCAATTTGTTCCTTTATTATCTCTAAGTACTCTTGAATTACCCCTGCTTTATATAATTCATTTATATCCTCTATTTTTAAGCGCTCTAATAAGTCAGTAGCGTAAAAGCTTAAATTGTTCATAGGATTATTTATTTCATGGGCAACTCCAGCTGCTAAGGTTCCAATAGCAGCCCTCTTTTCTGCTAGCATTATCAAACTTTCATTCTCCTGTTTTCTCTTTATTTCATCTGTCATCCTATTAAATGCATCTATTACTAATCCCAATTCATCATTATTATTTTTAGGAATCATGTAATTAAAATTACCCTGCCTTACTGCGTTTACTCCCTTTTCCAATTCTTTAATAGGCTTCATAAAGAAATAAACTAGAATAGACGCAGCCAAAGTTATAACAATAATGGTTATGAAAAATATCAGAATTGTCCTAGTCAAAATCAATCTAAGAGGCTTATAAGCGATATTTAATGGTTGTTCAACAACTACTCCCCAATTTACAATCGGAATCAAACCATATACTCCTAAAACCTTTTCGCCTAGGTATGATTCATATATCAAAGTTTGAAAATTCTCATATCTTAATCCATTGTCCTTTTTTGCATTGAGTTTTATTATATTTCCAACCCCTTTACTTTTCGTAACATCCTGCCTTCTCGTTACCTGACTGTAATCTGAATGCCCAATTAAAGACCCTTTATCATCAATTAACATGATATAACTTCCTCTGTTGGTCTTAGCAATATCTATTTTTTTCATTATCTGCCTTAAGCTAATCTTTGCAATAATGGCACCAGAGAAATATTCTTCTTCTCCTCCAAAAGGCACGCCTAATTCAAAAACTATCTGATTTTCATAATCTATCTCAGGCTTGCCAATATAAAGATTCCCTTCCCTAAGGACTTTAAATTTTTCTTCAAGCGATATATTTTTTAATTCATCAGGGGATACAACATATCTTCTTGATATTCTGACCAATTCATTTCCTTCTGGAGAAACCATTGAAATTTCTTCTAAATAAGTAAACTTCTTCAGCATCCTATATACCGTATCTTCCCTATTAGCCTTATTGTTTTCATTAAATATGTCAGGATTTGTTAAAGTAATGGTTTCTAATGATTCCTGTGTAGTTTTAACCATTTCAACAACTGTTTGAGATATTTCTGATGCTATTAACTCATGTTCCTTATGTATAGCCTTTTCTATCTCGCTTTTTAAAGTAGCTATATTTATGAATACAATAAATATGAAAGGAATAATACATATTCCTATCATCATAAATATCAACTTTAACCTGATGCTGACAAAATGTTTTTTTATATTATTTATCAACATATAATTCTACCTTTCAACTATTTTACAAACTTATCTACAAAGGTCATTTTTGAATAATCTATTTCTATTCCTAAATCTATTGCAGTTTTTACATTTATGTGAAGTTCAAGGCTTTCAGGAGTTTCTATTGGAATGTTTTCTGGCTCTTGTCCATCTAAGATATTTGCCACAAGCCTTGCAGCTTGAAATCCCTCTGAATAATTTGTGCTTCCATAATAAGCCAACAATCCTTTTTTAACTTGAGCTTCTGTTACCCCAATAATTGGAATTTTATATGATAAAGAAGCTTTTACTACTTCCTTTATAGTGCTTTCCAACAATAAATTACACATCAACAAAATCCCATCAAATTCATTATATTTTGATTTTATAAGATTAACTATTTCCTTACCATTTGTAGCAGGCATAATCACTAAATCTATATCAAGTTTATCAGCAGCTTCATAAATTATTTTAGAGCTTGGATCAAAGGGAGTAACCAATGGATTGAAAATTACCAATACTTTTTTAGTTGATGGAACTAATCTTTTCAGAAATTCCAACCTCTTACCTGAATATCTAACATAATTGCTATCAACACCGGTTACATTGCAGCCGGGAGAAATTTTATCTTCAACAATTCCCAATTCTACAGCACAGCTTACGCCTATAAACACTACTGGAATTCCTTTTTCAGCTGCATATTTTTTTACAGCAAGGGTTTCAAAAGCTCCAGTAGTAACAATAATGTCAACATCTTCATTTACTAATTCTTGAGACAGCAAATCTAATTTTCCTTTATCGTCTTTTGCATTTTTTATAATAATTTGGAAATCACCTTTGTTATATCCATTTTCATATAGACCATATATTAATCCTGTAATTTTGCTCATCCTCGTGTCTCCAGCTACCAAGACTCCTATTTTATGCGTAGTTTTATATTTGCTGTCTTCATTTTTAGCAACTGCTATATCTATAAATAATAAAGATATTAAAAGCAGTAGTATCAAAAAAATAATTGATAAATCTCGTCTCATCTTTACCTCCAACTGGACTTTCCTTTTTTCAAACAGTCTGAACAAGCATCAATATGCTCGCTAGACAAAAAAACTTTTTTACAAATGCTACATTTCCGTTTTTTCCCAGATATTAAAATATCTCTGCTGTTAGATAAAAAATCATTTACATTTCTTGATTCTAATTTTAAAGATTTATAATAACATACCTCAACACATAAACCACAACCTGTACATGCATTCTTTATCAAAATAATATTTAAGTCATCTCCGTTTTCTTCATATTCTAGTGCACCCATCGGACATAATATAACACACGCTTTGCAAAACCTACACTCATTTACTAACTTTGGTTTTGGAAATTCATCGATTTCTATTTCTGAATAAGCTTTATCTACTTTTATTAACTCTTTCCTTAATATCGAAAACTTCTCAGCAGTCGGATTTTGCTTAATAGTTTTTGATTCTTTGCTTCCATCATCTAATCCTAAGAAATATTTAATAGCATAATTTGGTAGCTTCTTGGCATATTGGAATACCGAAAAAATAAATTCCCTTCTCTCATCATCTACTTCATCAGATGTTGAATCTTTATTTCTCTTAATAACAGGTGTTTTTTCCATGTGTTTAATGGAATTTATTTTCATATTTAATCTATCTCTTAAATTTCTAACTCTATGTAAAGTGTCATAATAATTATCTATTCCTTTTTTTATTTCACATTCTTTACATTTATCTTCACTAAAAATAACATTGACATCAAAAGGCAGTGAATCTAAACCAAATATGAATTCAAAACTTAAGCTCCCTAAACAAGGCACCTTAAAAGCAGCATCTGATGACTCCTCATTTTTTGAACAAGTGAGAACTATAGTATTGCCTTTCTCGCCAAGTTCTACTGCATATTTATATAAATTTCTTTCAGTAGGTTCTTGAATGTAAATAGCATTATTAGGACACTTTGAAGCACAAAGCCCGCAATAAATACAATTGTTGTTTAATTTAATTTCAGATTTATCTATGCTTATTCCATTTACAGGACAAGATTCAATACATCTATTACATTTACTTAATCGCGACCTTAATTTAGCACATCTGCTCTTGTTAATGGCTACTGGAATTATTTTAGAAGCTGCAGTCTCAATTATCTTTTCAAATTTGAACATATCTTTTCACCATATCCTTCATAATTAAGCTTATTAAAATAAGGAATGTTAATAAATTAACCAAAATTAGGAAATACTTAACAAAAATGCATAATAGAATAAGGTACTATGGCTAGTACCTTATTCTATACTTAAGGATAATTAAGATTTCTTTTCTTCATTTAGATCTACATTTATATCTTCAGAAACCTTATTTGCATGTGATTTGAATTCACCAATTGCCTTTCCAAATGCTTTCCCAATTTCTGGTAACTTTCCAGGGCCAAAAATAACTAACGCAATAGCTAGTATTAATATTAATTCTGTCGCACCTATTTTCCCAAACATATCCTCACTCCTTTGATGTTTCTTGTTATTATTGTAACATATCCCTTATGTTAAGAAAAGAATTATTTTCCTCCTCTGAATACTTCTTCAGGTTCTCCATCTTTTAATAGTTCATCTAGTCCTATATAATAAACTGCTACGTCTAATCCTAGTTCTTCTTTTAAGCCCTCAGCTTTGTTTTCAGAAATTAATTTGCTTACTACAGAATCTGGGTCATTTAAATCTCCAAAGTATCTTGCATGGGATATACAAGTGCTTACACATGCAGGCAATAGTCCTGCTTCTGCCCTTTGTATACAGAAATTGCATTTTCCAGCTTTATTTCTTTCTTCATTTATATATCTAGCATCGTATGGGCAAGCATTTGCACACGCTCCACAGCCTATACATTTCTCTTCATCTATAACTACTGCACCGCCTATTGTATGATAAGTAGCATCTGTTGGGCAAACATCTATACAAGGTGCATTTAAACAATGATTACAAAGTTTAGGAAGTTTAGCGCCACTAACTTTTGGATATTCTCCAACATTCCATTCTTCAACCCATGTATTAAAACATTTTTCTGGAGTTGAATGTTCCATTTTGCATGCCACTGTACATGCATGACAGCCTACACATTTTCTTAAGTCAATAACCATACCATATCTTTTTTGTGTTTCTGCCAACATTATCACCTCTTTATTTAAAAATCTTCATCAATTAAATATGCCAAATCTGCTTCTATCCAATTAGCAGAGATATTATTTAAATACGAATATAAGCCTTTGCCTTTTTCATTTGATAATCTTGCATATTCACTAAACCATTTGAAAGGATGTTCAGTGAGGAAGTCTTTCTGCAGCTTCCTCCACTTTTTAGCGTTTTCATCGTTCCCACTTTCTAAAGCAGATTTTTCTAAACTTACCAAATAAGTCATAAAGGACAATTCAAAAGCTATATGGTCTGGAAAGCTATTTCCCAACAAAGGCTTGAACCCATTTAGCTCATGTACTTTAAAATCTACCATTTCATAACATGCTTTTACATGAAATGTTTCTGGGCTATCTAGTTTCCCATATTTCATCTTTCCGTTTCCTTCTTTTTTATTTCTAATAGCAGCTTCATATGGTGGTACATATAGCTTTGCAGTTGGTACAAAGAATCTGTCATAGTATTCTTGTGTAAAATCTTTTAAATTTTTACCTTTCATGAAGTTTGTATCATCCCTGGCTAACACTTCTAGGGCAGAAGATTTATCTTTAATTATTTTTATAATTTCTTCTGTTGGAATATTTAGATAGGAGCACGATAAAAATTCATATATTTCCCATCTTTTATTAGTTATCTCAAGAATGTTCTCCATTATTTTCACTCCTATCTAAATTCTTTCTACTTTGAATACGCCACCATTTCTATTTGCAGTACCAGTTGAAGATTCAGAGAATGAGAATAATCCATTTACTTTTGGATCAAACAAGTTCATTAAATGAACGCCTCTCTCCACATCTTCAAGCTTATATTTTTCACCATTGATTTCATATTCTTTTGTTCCATATTCCCAATGTCCATAGCCAAAGGCTATTCCTATTGTTCCTTTTGCTATTCCAGGTCTTACTAATGCATACCCTACAAATTCTCCACCTGTTGCAGGTATTACTTTTACCTTATCCATTGTCTTGATTCCTAATGCTTTAGCATCTTCTGTATTCATTTCAACAAAGTTATGTTTGCAAATATCTCTTAAGCTTGAACTATTTGTAAGCATTGATATACTTCTAAATTTAGGCTTTCTATTAGCTGCTTTAAATGGCCATTCTGATTCTGGGAATACATCAGTTAATGGTGTTCCATCTGTGAATACTTCAGGTCTCCATCCTGGAACTCCGCTGTAAAATTCACCAGTAGTTGAATTCCTGCTTGTTGCAAAGGCTTCTACATAGATATTTATTATTCCTTTATATGGATATTTGCTTCTATCTCCATCAAATCCAGCTCCGTATTCTTCAAATCTTCCGCCTCTTGAAAGCACTTTTAATACTTTTGGCCATTCTTCTTCGGTAAGTATATCAGACCATTGTTCTTTAACGCTTTCTAAATCTTGCATCTTAATTTCTTCTTCAGTAATATCAGAAACAGGTTCTCCATCATAAGCAATATTTGCAATTGCACGTAAGTAAAAATCTTCTCTGCTATTTAATGGCAATGGATTACTGTTTGCATCTGTTATTGCATTATCTCCAAATCCTGGTAGACCAATCTTTTTTGCAATATCTATTACATAAGTTTCATAGCATATATGCCTGCCATCTGGCAATTTTTCAGTAGCTGGTTCTACAACTGGCCACCTTACAGTTGTTCCCTTACCTGAGAAATTACCTTCAATATTTGCACAGCCCCAGCTTTCATATGGAGTTGTATCCGGTATTACATAATCTGCTAATGCTGTTACTTCACCCATGTAGCAGTCACAGGAAATAATTAGCGGAACAACATTTGGTTTCTTTAATTCTTCTATAACTTCTTTTCTTGCTGCAGCAGGTACAGCCATCAATGGATTTGCCATCCAGTTAAATATTATCTTTGCTTGATATGGATATTTGTTTACAATTGAGAATATAGCTTGGCTATCAGATGCTGATCCTACTGGATGCCATGGCAATTTTGAAGGATATGGGTTTTCTCCTTTAGCAACCTTATTTTTATATTCGGAAGTATTTTCATATTTTACTCCAGTTCTGCTAATCACTATTCCAGTAGCCTTAGGTGCTCCAGGAGTTGTACTTAAATTGTACCTTGGACCAGTAGAAGTTGATTTATAGGAGTTTCTTCTTGTAATAACTCCACCTTTCATATTTAAAGCACCTACCAGTGATAACAAGGTATAATGCACCATTACAGCATCAGAACCATTAGCAGATGCAGTATTGCCCATACCATCTATAGAAACCTTGCTTCCGTGTGATGAATATTCTTTTGCCATTCCAATTATCTTTTCTACTGGTATATTGCATATATTGGAATATTCTTCTAAGCTATATTGAAGAGCAGATTCCTTTAATTTTACAAATGCAGTCTTTACAGCTATTTCCTTTCCATTTGGCCCTTTAACCTTGCCATTGAATAAAATATCTGCTGTATCTGTCTTATCATATCTTACTGGTTCTTGTGTATTCTTATCTATTACTATGAAAACATCTTTTTCATCTTCTCCTACTTCAATTCCTATATCTTGAGCTCTTAAGATTTTTCTATAGTTAGGATGATTTGGATCTTCAATTACAAGATGTGACGCATTGCACCAGCCATTGTATCCCTTTGAAATTGCTGCATCATAATTAGGTGAACTTAAAAATTCTTCATTATATTTTTCATTTTCTATAATCCATCTAATCATAGCCATACCAAATGCAGCATCTGTTGCTGGCTTAATAGGTACCCACTCAATTCCGTCATACAATGGTGTTACAGCCCCACCAATCATTATTGGATCTACAACTGAAACCTTTATATCTCCATTTGCTATCCTTTCTGCCATTTGCCTTCCTATGGCTTGCATAGGCTTTCCACTGTGGCCTGGATAAGCACCATTGTAAATTATATATTCAGCGTTATTAATATCTGGTCTTAATATCTGACCTCCTGAAACTACCTGACCCGCAGGTGTTTTAGCACCACCTCAGGAGTGGCCATGGCCATAGTTATTTACTGTACCAAATGCACTTTGAAATTTTCTTGTAAGCCCTCCTCTACCATCTCCACGTCCGCCAAATAGAACTAGTTGATTTGCTACAGGACCTAATTCAGGTGCATTTGGGTCAATTAGAGTTTCTAAATCCCTTACCTTTCTGAACCCATCAATATTAGTATCTTCTCCTATTTCCTTAAATAGTTGTCCACCTTCTGCAGTTTCTTCAACAACTTCATCCCATGTAATTGGCTTCCATTTACCTGAGCCACGAGGGCCAGTTCTCTTTAGTGGAACAAGAATTCTCATTGGATCATAATGTGCTTCCAAAGTAGCATTGCCTCTGGCACATAATGTACCTTTATATTTTTGCATGTCTTTATAAGTACTAAATGCTAAATATGAATCAGTTAAAGGTGCATCTAAAGAAAGATGTGGTTCTGCATTGTTAGGGTTATATGGATTACCAAATACTTTTAATATCTTCCCTGTTTGTTTATCAATCTTTACCCTATTACCACATGAACTATAACATCCAAGGCATGCACTATGTCTTATTACTATTGAATCATCAACTTTTACTTCGCCAGTATCTAAGTTGATTTCAGCTTCTGGCTTTTGACCTGAAAATTGAGAAACATCTGGAAATCCTTCTGGAGCTGTTACATCATCAGTATCTTTCTTATTGGAACAGCCTGAACTCAATCCTGCTAATGTTAACGCACTTATCCCGCCAACTAGCTTCAAGAAAGTACGCCTTTTCATTTTAAGTAATTCATCCATTAACCATATCACCTCGCAAAATAATTTTTGTGCATATTGTTTGCGAATTATTTAACATGCAATTATCATGCCATCATTGGTTTCCTGATTTAAATTTTTAATGTTAAAAAACTGCTATATTCCTTCATTTTCCTTCATTTAAATTTTTAGTTCTAAATATTACTTATGATACATTGACATTTCCTTGTCATTTTGTCACACACTTTGCCATTTTGACAAATTTGGTTTTCACTTTTCACTCTTAATTCTATTAGATTGCTTTTATTATTACCTTGTATTATAATTTTTTCAAATGTTAAAATTGGGAAAATTTTTATGGACTCTTGTAAACATTTCAGCATTCAACAAACTAATGATTAATGTTTATATGCTTGGATTAGGTTTTTAAGATAATGGAATTAAAAAAATTTTATTGTAAGCCTGCAAAATCACGGACTTATCAATACCCAGCAAAAGTTGGAAGATTATAAAAAAGCTGAAATAAAGCTGGTTTCCTCACTTTTTAACACTATTATTGGTGGAAGAGGTAGGGGAGTGTCTGAACTTAGTTGATTTAAAAAGCATGTATGATATAATATTAACACAAATTGTTAATCACCTGTCATTTTTCTATTTATTGTAATAATTAATGGAAAATGGCTGCCCATAGTAGCTATTTTATTTTCTAGCTATTCCTTTTAAAAGAGGAAGGGCTTTGTCAACGGAGGAATAAATATGCAGTGGAAAAAGGATTTAATCCTTGCTATAGTGCTTATCATACTGATTATCAACTTAATATCTTGCAATATTAATATCACAGATATTTCTGATAAAAATAATGATAAAATAGAATTATTAATTGCTGGTGCTGCAAGTCTAATGGATGTTTTACAGGAAATTGGAGAATTATATGAAACTAAGAATCCAAATATTAAGCTAAATTTCACTTTCAGCGGCTCAGGTGCCCTTCAGGCCCAAATAGAAGAAGGGGCTCCTGTTGATGTCTTCTTTTCTGCATCTCAAAAACAAATGAACACTTTGAAAGAAAAAGGATACATAATTGAAAGCTCTATTAAAACCCTATTAATTAATAAAATCGTGCTTATTGCTCCAAAAAATAGTAAAATATCCATTTACTCCTTTAATGATTTAGCTAAAGATAATGTTGATAAAATAGCAGTAGGAGATCCCTATAGTGTCCCTGTTGGACAGTATAGCGAAGAAATTTTTAATAATTTAGGGCTGTATAATAAAATAAAAAGCAAATTGGTATTTGGGAATGATGTTAGAACTGTTCTAGCTTGGGTAGAAAATGGTGAGGTTCCCTGTGGAATTGTCTATAAAACAGACGCACTTATATCTGACAAGGTTGATTTAATAACAGAAGCACCTGAAGGAAGTCATACTGAGATTATATATCCAGTAGGCATAGTTAAAGATTGCAAAAATATTGATAAAGCGCAGGAATTTATAGATTTTTTAAGTTCTCATGAGGCAATTTCAATATTTAAAAAATATGGCTTTGACATAGACATAAAAAATTAAAGGTAGGATTGATTATGGATTATTCACCTTTATTGATTTCATTAAAATGTGCTATTCTATCAACTATAATTACTTTTTTCACTGGAATCTATGCAGCATTTTTAACTACTAGATTAAAAAGGTATAAAAGCTTAGTAGATGGTATACTTACCTTACCATTAGTTCTACCTCCTACAGTAGTTGGCTTCTTACTCCTTATTTTTTTGGGAAAAAATGGCTTCATTGGAAGATTTTTAAATCAGTATAATATCTCAATAATATTTTCTCAAGCAGCAAACATAATAGCCTCGTTTTTAGTTTCTTTTCCTCTAATGTACAGGACTATAAGAGGGGCATTTGAACAGATAGACCCTTATATAATTTATGTAGCTAGAACCTTAGGCTTATCTGAACATAAGATTTTTATGCGTATAATGTTGCCAAATTCTATTCCTAGTATTGTAGCAGGAACCGTTTTATCTTTCGCAAGGGCCTTAGGTGAATTTGGTGCTACTATAATGGTTGCAGGTAATATCCCTGGTAAAACCCAAACTATGGCTATAGCTATTTACAATGCAGTTCAGTCTGGCAACAGGGAATTGGCTTATAGATGGGTATTTATTTTAGTAATTATTTCTTTAATAACTGTAATTATCCTAAATAAATTTGAACAAAAGGGAAGTACAAAAATTGGAAGGGAATAGGATTAGTATGTTATATGTAAACATCAGAAAAAAATTAAATGACTTTACTTTAGATATCCAGTTTGAAACAAATAATGAGACTTTAGCTTTACTTGGCCCATCAGGTTCTGGCAAAAGCATGACTTTAAAATGCATTGCTGGCATAGAAAAACCTGATGAAGGCGAGATAATATTGAATGACAGAATACTGTTTTCCAGTAGAAAGAAAATAAACTTACCTCCACAAAAAAGAAAGATAGGGCTTTTATTTCAAAATTATGCCCTATTTCCAAATATGACTTTGGAAGAAAACATAAAAATAGCAGTCTCAAAAAAACATAAAGACAAAGATAGAATTGTAAAGGAGTTTATTAATAGATTTTCTCTTGAAGGCTTAGAAAATAGCTATCCTTATGAACTTTCAGGTGGTCAACAGCAGAGAGCTGCCTTAGCAAGAATGCTTGTCAACGAACCTGAATTAATAATGCTTGATGAACCCTTTTCTGCCTTAGATGACCATCTTAAATGGCAGATGGAACAGGAATTAATTAATTTGTTAAATGAGCAGAAGATGAATTCTATCTTCGTTTCCCATAATAGGGATGAAGCTTACAGAATATCTGATAAAATAGCAGTACTGGAGTCTGGAAAAATATTATCCTTAGGAACGAAGGATGAATTATTTAACAACCCTAAAAGTGTTAATGTTGCCAAAATATTAGGCTGTTCAAATATCTCAAGAATAGAAAAAATTGATGAAAAAGAGGTTTATGCTATAGATTGGGATATGAAATTAATATGCAAAAGATTTGTAGATGAAAATGTAAAATATATTGGGATTTTTGAAAACAACATAGAAATCCATGAAGATATTAATTCAAAAAATACCTTTGAACTTAAAATTGTAAAAATTATTGAAAATGCTTTTTCTTATGTTCTAACCTTAAAAAACCCGAATGGAAAATCAAACATTTATTTGAAGGTTAATAAAAATGATTTTAATCGTTATAATCTAGCTTTTAAAGAATTCCTAAATGTTAAATTAAGGGAAGAAAACCTCTTGCTGCTATATTAGTGTAAAACCTAAATAATATGGACTTAAAAGCAACTTATTATGATTGTTCAAAAATAAAATGCATGGATTCTTAAAACATAGAAACCATGCATTAAATAATGCTTAATTATTGGAATTTCTTATTCATAGAGAAGAACTCCTCTAAGTCCTTTTCTGTATTTAGGTTTAAAAACATTGACAAGTCTGGGCTAAACTCCCTTGCTTTTTCTTCTTCAACTAAATATGCATTTGAAATAAGGATTAATCCATTCAAAGACCTTCTATTTGATGATAAATATTCTTCAATTTTATCTATCAGCTTTTTTGAATAAAAGCCATGAAATGGTTCTATTCCATCCCTTGACATAGTTACGCAGACATCTATGTCTAGCTTTTCAATAATCCCTTTCAAATATCTAACATATTGCAGATTCACATTAGGCATATCACATGCCATTACATATATATATTCTGATGATGATTCTATAAGGCCAGCGTGTATGCCTGATAAAGGGCCCATTCCCTTAATTTTATCGCTAATTATTTTACAGTTAAAATCCCTATATTCCTCTGGCTTATTCGTAACGATGATAATCTCATTAAATTCATTTTTCAACTTTTCAATTACAACCTTCATAAGCCTTTCATTATTAATCTCCAAAAACTGCTTGTCAAAGCCCATTCTACTGCTTTTACCGCCTGCAAGTATAACAGCTGTATTGAATTTATACTTACTTTCTTGCACAGTCATGGGCCCTCCCTGTTAATATTTCTAATCCATGATGTACACTATCTAGTATATATCCTAGTGCCTCTTCAACTGCCTTTGGACTGCCTGGTAGATTGATAATTAGTGTTTTATTCCTTATGCCTGAAACTGCCCGTGACAGCATTGCCCTTGGTGTAATGCTGAGGCTATAAAACCTTATAGCCTCAGCTATGCCATTGGCCATTTTAGTACAAGCCCTTATGGTCGCCTCAGGAGTTACATCTCTAGAGCTAAATCCAGTTCCTCCAGTCGTTAAGATTAAATCAACTTTTAGATTATCTGCCATTTCTACTATTTTTTCATATATAATGTCTTCTTCGTCAGGGATTATGGTCCTTGCCAATACATTATAACCATAGTCCTTTATTATTTTTTCAATTATCTCGCCTGATTTATCTTCCCTTTCCCCCTTTGAACCCTTGTCTGATACTGTTATGATTCCAACATTAAACATTTTTGTCACTCCATTTCGTAAATTTATTTATTTAACTTTTCTATTTTTACAGCAGAAACTTTATATTCTGCAGTTTTTGTTATAGGGTCATAGGCTGAATTTGTAAGCTCATTTACAGGGGATTCCTTATAGTGGAATGTCATAAACATCAGCCCTGGCTTAACCCTGTCTGTTATTGTAACCCTAGTTACAATAGAACCTCTTCTTGAAGTAACTCTTATAAAGTCTTCTTCCTTTAAGCCTAACCTTTCTGCATCTACAGGATTTATTTCAGCCAGTTCATAAGGCCTTATGGCATCCAGCTTTTCAGAATATCTTGTAGATACATTATAGTGGTATAGCATCCTGCCTGTAGTAAGTAAAATTGGATATTCTTCATTTGTAAGCTCTGCTGGTGCTTCATATTCAACTGGTATCATCCAGCCTTTGCCTCTTGTAAACTGACCTTTATGCAAGTACTTAGTTCCAGGATGGTCTTCAGATGGGCAGGGCCATTGTATGCCAACCTTTTCTATTCTCTGATAGGTTATGCCTCTATATATAGGCGTAACCTGCCTTATTTCTTCAAAAATCTCTTCTGGGCTCTTATATTGGAAGCCCTCTGCCCCTAACCTTCTTGCGACTTCACAAATTATCTCCCAGTCAGCTCTGCATTCTCCTGGAGCTTCCACAGCCTTTCTAACCCTTTGAACTCTTCTTTCTGTATTGGTGAAAGTCCCGTCCTTTTCAGCATAACAAGCTGCTGGAAGTACTACATCTGCAAACTTTGCAGTCTCTGTCATGAATAAATCCTGCACAACCAAAAATTCTAGATTTTCCAATGCTTTTTTCACATGATTTGAATTAGGGTCTGATAGGACTGGATCTTCGCCCATTATATACATAACCTTTACATTTCCTGCCAATGCCTCATCTAGCATTTCTGGTATTCTAAGGCCTGGCACTTTGCTCAATTTGGCATTCCAGAACTTTTCAAAGAATTCGTGAACTTTTTCTTCTGCTACATTTTGATATCCTGGGTAAGTATTTGGAAGTGCTCCCATATCACAAGCACCCTGTACATTGTTCTGCCCTCTTAATGGATTGACACCTGCATTTTCAATTCCCACATGTCCTGTTAGCAAAGCGAGGTTTGAAAGATTTATTACATTGGAAGTACCTGTAGTATGTTCTGTGATACCCAATGTATAGTAGATTCCTGCCTTTTTAGTACTTGTATACAGCCTTGCTGCTTCATACAGCATTTCTTCTGGAATTCCAGTAATTTCAGCTACCCTACTAGGAGGATATTTTTCTATTGTTTCTAATAAGTTCTCAAAGCCAATACATCTGTTTTCAATGTATTCCTTATCATGCCATCCTTCCTTTATTATAATATACATCAAACCATTGATTAAGGCAGCATCTGTACCGGGATTTATTTGAAGCCAAAGAGTAGCCATTTCAGCCAATTCGGTTTTCCTTGGGTCTACCACTATGAGCTTAGCACCTTTTCTGACAGCTCTTTTCATCTTGTTGCCAATTATTGGATGGGCTTCTGTAGTATTTGAACCTATAACAAATAAGACTTCATTGCCTTCTATTTCACTTATGGAATTTGTCATTGCTCCGCTTCCTAATGTAGTTGCAAGACCTGCAACTGTTGGGGCATGTCAGGTCCTAGCACAGTGATCTACATTGTTGGTGCCTATGGCAACCCTCATCATCTTCTGAAATACATAATTTTCCTCATTGGTACAGCGAGCAGAGCTTAATCCTGCTATTGAATCTGGCCCATATTTTTCTTTAGCCCTCTTCATATTTTCAGTTACAAGTTCTAATGCTTCATCCCAGCTTGACTCAACGAATTTGCCATTTTTCTTAATTAGAGGTCTTTTCAGCCTTTCTGGACTATTTATTAAATCTGTATGATACCTGCCCTTGACACATAAAGACCTGCCATTTACAGGGGCTTCAGGATTAGGAGTTACACCTACCACTTTACCATCCTTCACATTTAAATCAAAATTACAGCCAGTACCGCAAAGTGGGCAAGTAGTTCTTACTTTTTTAACTTCCCATGGCCTTGTTCCCTTAAGCTGCTTATTTATAAGTGCCCCTGTTGGACACATTGATATACATTGCCCGCACAACCTGCAGTTTTTATAGTCTATTGGCTTATCAAAGCCTGTTGCTATTTTAGCATAAAAACCTCTGCCAGAAAAGTCGATGGCATTTGTAACTTGTATCTCCTTACATACCCTAACGCATTTGCCGCATAAGATGCATTTGTTTTGGTCTCTCTCCATTACTGGGTTGAAACTGTCTATTGCATAGTTTTTTACCTCTCCAATATAAGTTCCTCTTTTTACTCCATATCTATAGCACAAATCCTGAAGGCCACATTCCCCTACCTTTTCACAAGTTAAGCAGTCATTTGGATGATTTGACAGTAGAAGGTCTAATATATCCCTGCGAATCTTAACTAACCTTTCAGTCTCTGTATATACGACCATTCCATCCTTTACCAAGGTTGAACAGGATGCAGCCAACTTCTTGGAACCTTCTATTTCCACCAAACACAGCCTACATCCTCCATAAATTGAAAGTTCCTCATCGTAGCATAAAGTTGGAATGAAAATTCCATTTTTCCTAGCAGCTTCTAAAATAGTTGTGCCCTTTTCTACCATTATTTCTTTTCCATTTATTGTAAACTTTACCATCCCTTTCACCCCAAATATTTTTTTGAAAATATATTAACCCTATCTAGTCACAACTGCCCCAACAGGGCAGACTTCCTTACAAGTTCCGCATTTAATACACCTATTGGCATCTATTACATGCCTTTCCTTTACCTTTCCGCTAATACATGATACTGGACAGTTTCTAGCACATTTTGTACAGCCTATACAGGATTCAGTGATGAAGTATTCAAAAAGTGCCTTACATACACCTGCAGGGCATTTCTTATCTCTTATGTGTGCAATATATTCGTCCCTAAAATATCTTAATGTACTAATAACTGGATTAGGTGCTGTTTGCCCTAAACCGCAAAGAGACGCAGAACTGATGGTATCAGCCAAAGATTCCAACCTTTCTATATCACTTTCCTCACCATTACCACTGGTGATTTTCTCCAGTATCTCTAACATTCTCTTAGTGCCTTCCCTGCATGGAACGCACTTACCGCAGGATTCGTCTACTGTAAACTCCAAGAAAAACCTTGCTATATCCACCATACAGTCGGTTTCATCCATTACAACCATTCCGCCAGAGCCCATAATAGAGCCAATCCTGGATAAGGATTCAAAATCCACTGGGGTATCAAATAACTCTAAAGGTATACATCCCCCAGATGGCCCTCCAGTCTGTACTGCCTTTATTCTTCTTCCATCTATACCTCCACCGCCAATGTCAAAAATTATTTCCCTTAAGGTCATTCCCATTGGCACTTCTACAAGTCCAGGATTTTTAACTTTGCCTACCAAGGAAAATACTTTTGTTCCTGATGACTTTTCAGTCCCTATGTTTTTAAACCACTCTGCACCTTTTTGATATATAACCGGTACATTGGCCAAAGTCTCAACATTATTAATTATAGTAGGCTTTCCCCATAAGCCTTTGTGGGCAGTCCTGTGGATTTTTACTCTGGGCATGCCCCTTTTTCCTTCAATAGACTCTATCAATGCAGTTGCTTCGCCACAGACAAAAGCACCTGCCCCAAGCCTTAGCTCAATATCGAAAGAAAAATCAGTACCAAAGATGTTCTTACCTAAAAGCCCATATTCTCTTGCTTGTTCTATGGCAATCTTAAGGCTCCTTACTGCCATAGGATATTCAGCCCTGACATATATATATCCTTCATCTGCTCCAACTGCATATCCAGCTATTGCCATTCCCTCAATAACTGAATGGGGATCACCTTCAAGTATGGACCTGTCCATAAAAGCCCCCGGGTCTCCTTCATCAGCATTGCATATTATGTATTTCTTATCTGAATCGTATTTAAAGGCTTCTCTCCATTTTTTACCTGTTGGAAAGCCTGCTCCACCTCTACCCCTTAAATTTGACTTTTCCATAGCTTCAATTACTTCTTCTGGGGTCATCTCAAAAAGTACTTTTGCTAAGGCAGAATAGCCATCAAGTGCAATATATTCTTCAATACTGTCAGGTCTTATAATTTCACAATTTCTAAGGGCTATCCTGAGCTGATTTTTATAATAATCTCCTTTTAATGCTATGGTGCCATCTTCCCTTATTTCTGCCTTCCCTTCATTTTTTAGCCTTTCTTCCAAAACTGGTCTTGTTCTTTCCTTAATTTCCCTTAATTTATCTAATGTTATCATCTTGCAGCACCTCTTTGTCATATTTTTCAATTATTTCTTTTATATCTTCAGGCTTCAATTTTCCATAGGTTTCATCTTTAACATTTATTACAGGTGCTTGCCTACAGGCTCCCAAGCATCTTGTGGGGGTTATTGAAAATTTTAAATCAGATGTTGTTTCTCCACTTTTTATGTCCAAGATGTTTTCCAGCTCTTCAAGTATTTTTTCTGCTCCCTTTACATAACATGCAGTTCCTAAACATACAGAAATATTATTTTCTCCCTTAGGTACAAAGGTAAATTGTGAGTAAAAAGTTGCAACACCGTAGATTTCTGCCAATGGGATTTTTAACTCTTTGGATATTAGCTCTAATATTTCTTCAGGCAAATACCCAAACTTCTCTTGAGCCTCTTGAAGTACAGGCATTAAAATGCCTGGTTTATTCCGATTATCATCGATAAAATCCATAAATTCCTTAATCTTTTCCTTGTTCTTTTCCATATCTAATTTAAATCCCATATTTGTCCCCCTTTTTCTAATTTGAAAATAGACAGCATTTAAATGCTGCCTATTTTTATGAAATAATCTAAAATATCTAATTCTTTTGTCTATATTTTTTAAAAATTTTCTATATTTAATTTAGAGATATTTTATCTTATAATAGATATTAGTGTCAACGATAGTGATTATTTAGACAATTATAGGGTATTTTATTAGTGTTATAACTTGCATTAGGAGAATGAAAATGGGAAAATATCTACTATATAGCGAAAAGCAGATTGTCATAATTTTATACTTTCTCGTCATTAACATTTTGACATTCCTGTTGTTTGCATTAGATAAATACAAGGCAGAAAAAAACAAATGGCGCATAGCTGAAGGTACTCTATTATCCATTTCTTTTCTTGGCGGAGCTACTGGTGGACTAATTGGAATGGTAGTTTTTAAGCATAAATTGTCAAAAAAGAAATTTACCTTAGGTATGCCAATATTCATTATATTAAACAGGATAGCTGAGGTATTACTTATTACTTTATTAAAATAAACCTAATAAAAAATTTGGTGTTAGTCATCACTAACACCAAATTTTTATGAATAAAATATAATAAACACTATAATTCCTATTTTGCAGCATTAATCAATTCTTTAAAAATCCCTTGAAACTCCAAATATTTCTTTTGCAAAGCCTCTGGATGAAATTGGACTCCAATTAAGAACCTGTCATCTGTAGACTCAATGGCTTCTACAATTCCATCGTCTGAAATGGCTGCTATTTTTATATTTTCCCCCAGCTTGTTTATTGCCTGATGATGAAATGAATTTACATAAATTCTCTTCTTATCAAAAATGCTATGTAGCCTTGTTCCTTCTTTAATATTTATGGCATGATATAATTCTTCCAGTAATTGTGGTCCTGGGCAGTGGCCTAAAGCATTTGGAACCTGAACATTTATATCCTGATACAATGTTCCGCCCAAAGATACATTAATCAATTGGCAGCCTCTGCATATTCCAAGGATTGGCAGCTTCATTTCATAAGCCCTTTTTAAAAGCCCAAGTTCATACTTGTCCCTGATAGATGATATGTTTTTTACCTCATTTATTGGGTTTTCTCCATAGCTTAAAGGAGAAACATCTATGCCACCAGAAAAAATAATGCCATCAATTATATTTAGATAGTAATCATAATCTTCTTCATCATGAATTATGGGAATGGTTATGGGTATACCTCCTGCATTAAATACAGCATTTATGTAGTTTGTGTTTAATGTATGATACCCTTTTACTTCTTCCTCATAAGTTGTAATACCTATAATAGGCTTCAAGTTTTTTTCCTCCTCACTTAAATATTTTCTATTTGCCAATCTATTGGCTCCTTGCCTATTGACTTTAGAAACTCATTGGCTTTTGAAAAAGGTCTTGAGCCAAAGAATCCCCTGTTAGCTGAATAAGGGCTTGGATGGGCTGATGTTATTACATAATGCCATGGGTTGGTAATTAAGGCTTTCTTCTTTATGGCATTGTTCCCCCAAAGTATGAAGACTACGGGGTCTTTTCTCTCATTCAGTAACTTTATTATATGGTCAGTAAAAATCTGCCATCCAATTCTGCTGTGGGAATTGGGCTGCCCAGCTCTTACTGTTAAAGTGGCATTTAACAATAAAACTCCTTGTTTTGCCCATTTTGTTAAATCCCCATTATTTGGTATGTAGCATCCTAAATCATCATGGAGTTCTTTAAAAATGTTCATCAAAGATGGCGGAATCTTCACTCCAGGTTTTACAGAAAAGCTTAGGCCATGAGCTTGATTTGGTCCAGGATATGGATCTTGTCCAAGGATTACTACCTTTACATCTTTATAGCTAGTCAAATGAAGGGCATTGAATATATCATGCATATCTGGATATATTGTCCTTGTTTTGTATTCTTGAATTAAAAACTGCCTCATTTTTTGGTAATACTCCTTTTCCATTTCTTCTTCTAAAAGCTCCTGCCAGTCATTATTAAATATTTTTTTCATATTATTACCCCCTAAATTTACCTCCCATATCTATCTTACACTATTTTGAGAAAATTTTAACTACAAAAAACATTTGTCCCTTTAGTCCCTATTGCATTATTATTTTTGTTTATATATAATTTCATTAAATATCTTTTGAAAGAAGTGAAGCCCATTGTATAAAGACACTTGGACAGAATCAAAAAAGGAAAAAATTATAATAAGGAATATAATTTTCAGCATAATTTATATTTTAATTTGTGGATTAATAGGCTTTATTTTAGGCCATTTTTCTTCATCTTTCATTGGCAAAGATGATAGTACATTTTCATTTTTATTTAAACTATCATGTGTCATTTTGATTTTCTTTGTTTGTTTTCTTATACATGTAGTAATCCATGAAGCAGGCCATCTTATCTTTGGATTATTAACAGGCTATTCCTTCGTATCCTTTAGAATTGGCTCATATATTATAGTAAAGGATGAAGGAAAAATCAAATTAAAAAAATACAATTTGCTTGGAACCTTGGGCCAATGCCTAATGGCTCCGCCTGAGATGAAAAATGGAAAATTTCCCTTTATCTTATATAATTTTGGAGGTGTTATATTAAATTTAATAACGTCAGCATTAGGCCTTTTAGCTATAAACTACCTATCTTATCCCCTTGATGCTGTAGTTATTGTATTTATAGTAGTTGGCTTTTTAATGGCATTAACAAATGGAATTCCATTTATCCCAAATGATGCCTACAATGTCTTGTCAATAATTAAAGATAAGGAAGCAAAGAAAAACTTTTATTTACAGCTTAGATTAAATGCACTGCAAACTAATGGTATTAGAATTAAAGATATACCTTTCGAGACATTAATGGTAGATGAAAATGCAGACCTCTCTAATCCGCTAAATACTGCCCAAAAATTAATTGAATATAACTGGTATTTAGATAATTTAAATTTTGAAATGGCAGAAAAGACAATTGAATCTTTTAAATCATACTTTAATAAAATTGCCACTATATTTAAATATGAAATCAAATGCGAAAGGATATTCCTAGAACTCATAGGAAATTGTGATAAAACCTTGATTGACGCCTTATTTGACAAAAATCTAAAAAGATATATTAAAAAATCAAAATTCATGCCTAATAAAAAAAGGCTGCTCATGGCGTATGAAGTATTTTACAACAATAACAAAGAAAATGCAAAAAAATACTATGAAGAATTAAAACAGTTAGCTAACAAGTACCCCATAAAGGGAGAAGCAGATATGGAATTGATGTTGGCCAATTGGATTTTAGAGAAAAAATAATTATCAAGTATTCCCTTGACAATTATTTTTTACAAAATATCTCCCATTTGAAAATACTTCTCCTCTAATTCCTCTAAATGATAAAAAATATGAACTAAATCCTTCCCAAATTCAAGCAATGAATAGGAACCATCTTTATTTTTTTCAACTACATTTTTTTCTATTAGTATAGCAAGTTTCCTGTTTAACTCTGTATGGCTCATATAGGGTATACTGTTTAATATCTCGCTATATCTACTATTTCCCTGGCTTATGGACTTTAAAATTTCTGGTACCCACCTCAACTTTATTAAGTCATGGACTATTTCAAATCCACTATAAACCTTATTTTTCATCTTATCACCTTAACAAACAAATTTGTGCCTTTTTGTTTCTTTCATTTTATCATATAATTTAGTTAAAGAAAACGGGTTATAATAAATTAATAAACTTAAGGAGGATGATTATGAAACACATTGATTTATTACAAAAATACCTATCTAATTTAGCAGTTTTAAATATTAAGATTCACAACATACATTGGAATGTTGTAGGAAGCCAATTCAAACAAGTACACGAATTTACAGAAGAAATATATGACAAATTATTCGAAGCCTTTGATGAAGTAGCAGAATTATTAAAGATGAAAAATGTATACCCACTATCTACATTGGCTGAATATTTAGAAAAATCAGACATTGAAGAAATAAAAGCAAAGGACTTTTCAATTAAAGAAAGCCTTGAAATTATTAAGAAAGACTTAGAATCAATGAAATCCCTTGCTACTGAAATAAGAAACCTAGCAGATGAAGAAGGGGATTTTGAAACAGTAGCAAAGTTTGAAGACTATGTTGCAGATTTTAGTAAATATATTTGGTTCCTAGATTCTATGTTAAAGTAAGTCAAAACAATCGACAATAAACTTTTTAATTAAAAATGCTTCCAAGTAGTTTGTCTATTTGGAAGCATTTTTAACATTATACTTCTTTTCTCCAATTCTTTGGTGCAAGTAATGCAAATACTGTAAATAGCTCTAGCCTTCCTATTAGCATAAGGAATGACAAATATAGCTTTAGTACTGGGCTAAAGCTGGAAAATGTAGTTGTTGGCCCAACAAACCCAAAGCCTGGCCCAATATTGCTTAGTGTTGCAGCTACAGAACTTATTGCACTTTCAAAATCTATGCCCTGTAAAGAAACTATGATTGTTGATAATGCAAATATCATAAGATACAACGATGTAAAACTGAAAATTCCAGCTACAGTTTCATTTTGAAGTGGTTTAGTATTTACCCTAACAGGGCTCATTGCCCTTGGATGGAATATCTTTAATACTTCCCTTTTTATCATCTTTAAAGTGACTAGTATTCTAATAACCTTCATGCCTCCAGCAGTAGAGCCTGCACAGCCACCTATGACCATTAAAAGCAATAAAATGGCTTTGCTAAATGTTGGCCATTTATCGAAATCAGCAGTGGTATATCCTGTAGTTGTCATGATTGAGCTGACTTGGAAGTAAGAATCCCTAAAGGCTAGCCCTAAGCTATTATAAGATGTAAAAAACAAGTTAATTCCAATTGCCACTACAGCTCCTGCTAAAATAAAAAAGTATAACTTTAATTCTTCATCTCCAAAGAATTCTTTAAACTTCCTTCTAACTAGAGAATAATATAGTGAAAAGCTCACTCCTGATAGCATCATAAATGTTGCTATAACCAAATGGATATAAGTACTATTATATGCCCCTACAGAGGCATTTTTAGTTGCAAATCCGCCTGTACCCACAGTACCAAAAGTATATACGAGGGATTCAAATAAGGTCATGCCACCTACTCTTAATAGTATTACTTGTAAAATTGTGATTCCCAAATATAGTCCATACAAAATCTTTGCTGTATCCTTCATTTTAGGTGCTATTTTGCCTGCAACAGGCCCTGTAGTTTCAAACTTATAAATTTGATAACCGCCTATGCCTAATGCTGGCAAAAGTATCAAAGTGAAAACTAAAATCCCCATACCACCTATCCAGTGGGTAAAAGAACGCCAAAATAAAATCCCCATAGGTAGGACCTCCACATTAGGGATAATAGTAGCACCTGTAGTTGTAAATCCAGATACTATTTCAAAAAAAGCATCTATATAAGTTGGAGTACTCTTAGATAAATAAAGGGGCAATGCACCAAATATCGATGCCAACACCCAACATAGCGATACTATAACCAGCCCTTCTTTAATGCCAATATGCCTATCACATTTTCTATTAATAAAACTTAAAAAAAAGCCTAAAGCAGCAGTTAATATTATGGTTATCAAAAATGGAATTTTATCTGCTTGATCTGTATATGAAGCAATGCATAAAGAAGGCATCATAAGGACTGCCTCTAGTTTAAGAATACTACCTAATACCCTTAGTACGATTCCATAGTTCATTTAAAAAACCTCCCTTTTGGGAACCAAAAAACATTTTTAAAGTAGGCAAGTTTTCAGATAAGCAGAATACTATTACCCTATCGTCTGCATAAATTCTAGTCTTGCCATTAGGGATTATAACTTCCTCATCATGTACTACTACACCTACTATAATGCCATTGGGCAAGTTTAATTCTTCCAATGATTTTCCAACTATAGGTGAATCCTTGCCTACAATTATTTCAGTTACTTCTGCATCTCCACCAAGTAATAAAGATACTGATACTATTTTCCCTCCTCTAATGACCTTTAATATTTCACTTGCTGTAATATAAATTGGATTTAATGCAGCATCTATACCTAACCTATCTATTATTCTTGAATAATTCTGCCTACTTATCTTTGCCACAGCCCTAGGTACTCCAGACTGTTTAGCCACTAATGCCATAAGCAAGTTTTCCTCATCAAATCCAGTTACACCTACAAAAGCATCCATTGAAGAAATACCTTCTTCATCTAATAGATGAACATCTGTACCATCTCCATGGATTATCAATACATCATTAAGGGTTTGAGTAAGTTCTTGGCATCTTTCCTTATCCTTTTCAACTAATGTGACAGAAATGTTTGCCTTGACTAATTTTTGTGCCAAATAATATCCAATATTGCTTCCACCTAAAATCATAACCCTTTCTATATCTTTTTTTATAATATCCTTTTCAGTTATTCTGTCATTTAACCTATTAATATCTGTAGTTTTCCCTATGACAAAGATTGTATCATTAGGTAGGAGTTCCGTAGAACCATTAGGAATTATTATTTCTCCATTTCTTGATATGGCTGTAACCAGCATTCCCTTAAAATAATCTAAATCCATTAGCTTCTTCCCAACAAATTCTTTCATATCTTCAATGTTGAAATCTATCATTTCCACTTTTCCACTGGCAAATTCACCAGAATAGAAATTGTAATTTTTCAATAAATATCTTTCTATAGCTTGAGCAGTTGCCAAGTCTGGGTTAATTATATAATCTATGCCCATTTCATGTTTTATAAAATCTAGTTGTTGCATGTATTCTGGGTTACGAATTCTTGCTATGGTAGTTTTGCAGCCAAGTTTTTTTGTCAACGAGCAAATCAATGTATTAGTTTCATCACTATCAGTCGTTGCAACTAACATATCATAGCTGCTTATTCCCAATTCCTTAAGGATACCTATATCTAGGCCATTGGCCATTACTGTTAAAACATCAAGATGCTCATTTACATAATCAAGTTTCTTTTGATTGATATCTATAACGGTAACATCTATATCTTCCAAAACCATAGATTCCGCCAATTTATATCCTAATTTTCCAGCCCCTATTACCATTACCTTCATGAATATCACCTCATAAAACAAAAAAAGTTATATAATATTATATATTATATAATAAATATTGCAAATTATATAGGAATCATATATTTTCACAATGTTTTATTCATGCTGCATAAAATAATTTTGCGAAGTTTGTTTTCCTCCCATATTTTACCCTTTGATGAAAATAAAATCTATATAGTTGAATTCTATGTGAAAGCCTTTTTAGAAGCAAATATCATTATTACACTAATACCCCCAACTGTCAAGATGGGGGTATTATCTATTTTTCACCATATTGAACATTATAAAATCATGTAAATCAATTTGAAAATCCAGTTTGCTGCTATACCTGCACAAATCCCTCCTATAGTATGGCAAAGTATAGCATGCCCAGTAAGTTCCCTAAACTTCAGCCCATCCATCATTGCAACATGGGTACTTAAATACCCGCTCCAACACATACACATTGCAGTAAATACCGCAATATCATGGGCATGAATTAAGCCTTGGGTAATCATACTGGGCACTAGGCCAATAGCTGCACCTGCAGCACCAAGGGCAGTAATAGGTACTGAAATGGCTGACGGAGATGTAAATCCAAAAAGGGGCTTTGTAATAAAGCTTATTTTTTCACCTATCCAAGGTAAAAGCCCAATTCCTTCATAGGCTGCACCAGTATATATGCCTGATTCTGGAGCAGTATTTGTAAGTATCATAACAATACTGCAGATTACAAGTACACCAGGAATTATATCAAAACCTACCTTTACACCTGATGCTCCACCCTCAAGCATGGAATTAATAAGCCTTGAGCCAATGGAGCCTTCTCTTACTTCCCTGTATTCCAATATATCATAAGAAACATTATTATCTTCTTCAGCACCTAATTCAGTTCCGTATATTTTTTTAGTCTTTCTTAACATTAATCTAACTGATACAACGCTTCCTATAACTGCTCCAAGATTGCCTATAATTGCAGCAAGAATAAAGTTTTCATTATTGGGATTCGGGAGTCCCATCATATATACAGTAACTATCATTCCCATACCAAAAGCTGTTCCCAAATTTGTAAGGGCAGGAAGCTGATATTTCTTAAAATACATTCGGAATCTCTTATCATCTGCCAGTGTAAGTACTGCTGGATTATCAGACAAGTATGTAGTAAAAATAGATATGACGCTGGCTCCTGGAAGCCCATATACAGGTCCCATCAATGGTGATAAGAGTTTATTTGCTAAAGCAATAACGCCAAATTCCGTTAAGATATTAGCTATAGCACCTGCTACAACTGCTATGGCCATTATATAAAAAACAGTATTTATTAAAAGGTCATAAGCAGTGTTAAGCAGAGTACTTACAGCGTTAATAAATCCCATTTTAGCTCCTAAAATAGCAAAAAATCCTATAAATATAATTAAACATATAAGTCCTTCCAAACTAACAGCCTTTTTTAGTACAATTCCTTTTTTTTCTTGAATTGTGCCATTTTCTAAATTGTTCACTAATATCACACTCCATATATTAGTAGTAGATGCCTTTATGATTTTAAATGTATCTACCTTATATACTATGTATATTAGCTCCTCCTTTCTTTTTTAATTACATTCTTAATATAACATAAATTATGAATAATCATAGCAGAAAATAAAAAAATAACTGAAGAATTCATCTTCAGTTATTTTACTAAAAGATTAGGTAAAGTAAAATAATCTTTAATTCCTGATATTATGCTTAATTTGCCTACCCTTGTATAGATTCCAGCAAATTTTTCCTTGTAAATGAATAATCCTATTATGGACTTAAACTTTTCAACTTTTAACTCGCCATTTTCAAATACTACATGGTCCCTTTTATATGGCTCAAAATACTCTTGATAGATGTAATTATTATTCCATGACTTTTCCAACATGCTTTTCCATTCCTCAAAGCTTAAATCCTTTCCTGCATATACGCCCCTTGAAGCATTTAAATCATAGGGCTTCATGATGTACTTATCCTTATTATTTAGTACTTTATCAAATACTTCCCTGTCTCCTTTAAATAAGCCTGTAACAGGTATGTGTTTTTTTACGAACTCCCTTTCTTTTTCTGACAAAAATTCCAATGTGTCTTCATCATGAAGTATTTTGAATATGATTTTATTATGCATTATTTGGGACCTTATAGAACCTACACAGCAGAAGGCCCTATCCCTGTAGGCTTCAATAAAATCTGGTATTTCATCTGCCTTTTCAATTAATTCAAAAGTTACTATCCTTCTATAGACTAAATCAATTTTGTAATCTCCAAAATATAGCTTGCCATTCCTATATCTTAAGTCCCTTGGATCTGCAATTACTGCATTATATCCTTTCCTAATAAAGGCATTCTTGAAAACTTCAAATTCTGCAGTTGTTGCACTTTCAGTAAAGTCTACTATGGCTACATTGGGCTTGTCATCTTTTCCTGACCATTTATTATATATGCTAATAATATCATCAACCCAGCTGTCTATTAGTTCAAATAAGGATAGTTTATAGTGTTTGCCAAACTCCTTTAATGCTTCTGTTTCTAACAATATATTCCCTATGGTATTATCTTCATTCATGGCAGAGGAACCATCTGTATTGAATTCACAGAACTTATAATTATCGTCACCGCCATAAAACAAATCATACCTAGCTATGGGAACATTTATGTCATATCCATTATCAATAAGTATCAGTTCTTCCAACAAAGGAGGATATTCAAACTTTTTTCTAAACTCACTTGACTTTAAGTACCTTTCTGTCACCTTATTTGTTATGGACATTAAAGTATCTACCATATCTTCAAACTTTTTTACATCTTCTTCAGTAAAAAACATGGGATGATACAAGAATGGCACAGGTTTGCCTTTATAGATTGCAGTTGAATTTGCAACCTTATTTAAAGTTATCTTATAATCCTCAAAATATTTTTGCGGATTGGACTTTATTAAATCAATATACTCTTGATTTACTTTTAAAGCGTCCATCATTTCACCTCTATTACATTATTTAATAAGCACCACTTTAGAGCTTCTTTTTTGCCTAATGCCTCCTTTTCCCTTATAATTTCATAAGGATTTTTGCTGCTATTCATCATATTTTCTAAAGGAAGGAGATAGTCTTTTTCCTCATCATCTAAGCCATTTTTGCTTATTTCTAATAGCCACTTCCCAATATTAAGTATTCTTTCATCTTTTAAAGTACCTTCTAATCCATTTTCAATGATGCTTTTTTTTGATTTCTTTATATCATCTAAAGTTATATCTTCAATATAATTATATACCCTATCCAAATTCTCTTCATTATAGAAAATTCCTTTAATCAATGCTACTGCTGAGAAGTTCAAAGGATATGGGACAGAATCCATCATCCTTATTTCCATATAATTTTTAGTTCGTACATCTGGGAAAAACATGGTAAATAGATGTTGAAGTTCATTTGTTTTAAAGTTATCTGGGTCAAAGACTTCTTTAATCAATTTGTCTTTTGTATATACTTCATTATCGTCCTTATATATAAATATTGGAGGTCTGTTCAGCATATACTCAGCATATTTCTCATAAGAATAATCATCATCTAATGCAGTATCTACTATTCCACACCTGTCATTATCACAGTTATTCCATATTTCAGCCCTCACATTATATTTAGGCCATCTTTCTCCTTCAAAATAAAACCCGCTGTCAAATATCCCTTGAAGCACTGGTGATAGGGCATTGGCAACTCTGAACTTTCTTCGATAATCTTCTTCCGAATTGAAATCTATGCTAACCTGCAAAGCTGCAGTTCCCTTCATCATATTATGGGCGTATTTCCCTTTAGATTTGAAATAATGGAACATGAAGTCATATCTCTTTTTAGGTAAAAGCCTTATTTCTTCTATTTTTGTAACTGGATGGTATGCCACAGTTATTAAGGTTTGATTTTTCTTATTTAAAATTGGCAAAATTTCCCATAAAAAATCTAAGTATATTTTTTCTATATCCTTAATTCTTTTTTTAGGCTTTATGCTTAATTCTAACTGTGCACCAGGCTCTAAGGATATGTTTTTATCTCCATTGCTGAGTTTTAAAACATACTGCCCTTCATAAGAACCTTCCCATCCAGCCTTTTCTAATTCCTTTAGGGTTTCCCCTACTCCATTTTCTCCGTAATAGGAAACAGTTTTTAAGCTGTCCTTATCAACAACAAAATGTTCAAATTCAATACCTATTTTAAAGTCATCTTTTTTCTTTTCTCCTTTTTTAATATAATTTACTATTTCTTCTATTTGCTTCCTATAATCCATAATATCTCTCCCCATAATTGTTTCGTGTTTTTGAATATTCATACCCATAAATAATTTTCAATAACCTTATCTACATATTATTACACAATATATTTTACCAAAATAGTATAATAGTATATATTATTCCATTTTATTATAAAAAAACAGGGGGTAAATAATGTGGAGAAAATTAGAATAGGAATCGTAGGATATGGGAACTTAGGAAAAGGAGCAGAACTTGCCATTGAAAACAATCCAGATATGGAATTAGTTGCCATATTTTCAAGAAGAAATCCAGAAACAATCAATGCAAGACACAATGCAGTACATTTTTCAAAAATTCTAGAATACAAGGATAAAATAGATGTAATGCTTCTCTGTGGCGGTTCATTACGGGACTTAGACGAACAAGGTCCAATGGTGGCATCCCATTTTAACACTGTCGACAGCTTCGACAATCACAACAGAATTCCAGAATACTTTGAAAAGATGAATCAAGTGGCATTAAAATCAAATAAACTATGCCTTATCTCTACAGGTTGGGACCCTGGACTCTTTTCTCTAAATAGATTACTTGGACAGTGTGTTTTGCCAAATGGAAAAGACTACACCTTTTGGGGTGAAGGAGTAAGCCAAGGCCATTCAGAAGCCATTAGAAAGATTATAGGTGTAAAAAATGGAATACAGTATACTGTCCCCTGCAATGAAGCCTTGGAAAAGGTAAGAAATCATGAAGAAATAGATATTCCTATAAATAAAAGGCATAAAAGGGTTTGCTATGTAGTATGTGAAGATGACGCTGATAAATCAAGAATTGAAAATGAAATCAAAACAATGCCTAATTACTTTGAAGGTTATGATACCACTGTTTACTTTATAAGTGAAGAAGAATTTATAAATAACCATTCTAAAATGCCACATGGGGGTTTTGTCATAAGAACAGGAATAACAGGAAATGGAACTAAACAGAAAATGGAATTTAGCTTGAGCCTAGAAAGCAATCCAGAATTTGCAGCATCTGTCTTATTAGCCTTTGCTAGAGCTGTATATAGGATGGCAAAGCATGGAAAAACAGGCGCCATCACTGTATTTGATGTGCCCTTAGGCCTTCTTTCCCCAAAGCCAATGGAAGATTTGAGAAGGGAAGTATTATAATTTTTTCTTCCATAGATATTTTTTATAATAAATTGGGTATCTATAGATAAAAATAATAATATAAATATCTATGGGAGGTCATTTTATGGAAAAAATAATTAGCATTGAGTACTGTACATCTTGAGGATACTTAAAAAGAGCAGTTGCTCTTACAGAAAACATATTAAATGAACACAAAAATGCTATAAACATGGTAAAGATTATACCTTCATCTGGAGGCGTATTTGAAGTAAAATTTGGCGATGAACTAATCTTCTCTAAAAAAGCCTTAGACCGCTTCCCAGAAGAAAATGAAGTTGAAAATATAATAAAGGAAAAGCTAAAAGAATAAGCTACTGGGTAATCCAGTAGCTTAATTTATTCCCATTGCAAAAGCCTTCGTTCTCCTTCCAGCTTCTTTATCTCAGTTACATCCTGACTTACTTCAAGTACGCCTTTATACTCACCCTTTGAGTTTCTCAAAGCAAAATACTGTATTAATACCAATCTGCCCTTAAAGTTTATCCAAAAAGTTGCGCTATCCCTTCTTCCCGCCTTGAACTCTCCTATGATTTCTTCTACTACATGGATGCTTTTAGCAGGGTGGCAGTTTCTAACATCCCTACCAATAGCTGCTGGAGAACGTGGAAATATCCTATCCTTTGGTTTTGTGAAAAACCTTAATTTATCATTTTCATCTACAAAGGACAAATCTACTGGCAGATTATTGAAAATAAGCAATATTTGTTCAAAGCTCAATTCCCCTGTATCTGTTTTAAATTTCATTCCGTCAAATTCTCTTATGTCTAGTTCCTTCTTCTCAATTCTAGGAGGGTCTATAAATGGAAAACCATATTCTAAGCTCTGCATATTCATATCTTCCCACTCGTCATCAGATATTACTTCCATAGCTGCAGGGAATAATATATATTCTTCCTTATGGACAAGTCCAAGTAATGAGAAAAATAGCTTGCCTATTTGAACATTAAATTCATCACGATCAAATTCATCTTTTTCCAGATACTCTATCATCTTTGCAATATTTTTTCTTGCTTCATCATGTAAAGTCCACATCAGTGTCAAACCTTCAAAATTCTTGTTTTTCTTTTCCAAATAAGGAAACAGTATATTTTCCTTCTTTAAGTAATGGGCATCGAATTTTTGAAGCTCCTTTAATTTAGATAACAATTCCTTCTTTTTTTCTTTAATATTTTTATCAAACAATATAGGCCTTATTTCATTTAATTTCTTCTCTAAAGCCTTGTTTTCTTTCATCAAAATATCAAGGAAGCTGTTTTCCTTTGGTTTTTCCCATTTGTAATCCTTTAAAGAGTGATGAAATACATTTATAACCCTATCTAGAATTTCCAAAATCTCCTTTGGCTCATATCCTTCTTGTAATTTAGAGTAAAAGACCTCAAATGCATCTTGTGGAGTTACATTATCTAAACTGTCCTTATAGGCAAAATATAGATTTCTTCCATCTTCTTTTTTCAAGACTCCTTCAACATAATTCTTTAAATCTTCCATTATTTTGTTCCTATTCATAGTTCACCTCTATTTAGAAACTTTTTTAATATATTTACCCTAATATAATTATCATACATAAAAAAATACCAGTAGATTTAATCTACTGATAATTTAGAAACATTTTAGTAATCTTTCAGTATACTCTTTAGTAAACTGAATTAAATCATAGCTTCCGTCATGTAAGCACCAGTCAAATATTACTCCCCTTAACGCTATAAAAAAGAACCTTACTACTTCATCTGGAGTCATGTCTGTTGTTAACTCGCCTTTTTCAATTCCTTCCTCAACAACTTTTTTCAACACTTCCTGCATTGGCCTTCCTTTTTTAATAAACATTGTATTGCTGGTGTTGTATATTTCCTTTAACTGGTCAAATTTATCCCTTTTGCAGTATTCTGCATAATAGATAAAAAAGTTGACGATTTTTTCTTTTGCATTCTTTCCTTTTAAATTATTTGCAACAACATTTAAGAAAAAATTATCAGCTTTTTTAAATACTTCTTGTAAGATGTCATCTTTAGAACTGAAATAGTTATAAAAGGAACCTATTGATACACCAGCTATTTCACAAATTTCCTTTACTGTGATGTTTTTAAATCCCTTTTTTTCTACTAAGCTCATTGCTGCATTATATATGTTTTCATATGTAACTTGTGCTTGTAATTTTCTTTTCGTGAGTTTTGCCATATTACAACTCCTCAACATGAAGTTTCTTAATTAATTATATAACACTATTAAAAAAATTTCATTATTTTATTTTTTAAATTGCAAAAAAATTAACATTATATAGTTAATTTGTCATTTTTTTATTGACAAATACTTAACTATTTTATATAATGAACATAATCAGTGAACAAATTCAGTGAATTTGTTCACACAAAATAATAAGGGGGGAAATCCATTGAAAAAACACAAATTGTTAGCTTTATTATTGACAATTTGCATGGTTCTCTCTATAGTAGCTGGATGCCAAACAAAGGGAAAAGAAACTACAAATGTTTCAGAAAACAGCCTATTTACTCCTGGTACATATGAAGGGGAAGGAAAAGGCATTGGTGGCACAATTAAGCTAGAAGTTACTGTAACTGAAGATAAGATTACAGACATTAAAGTTTTAGAGCACAACGAAACTCCTGGAGTAAGCGATGCAGCATTCAATACAATACCAGCTCAAATCATAGAATATCAAAGTCTAGGAGTAGATGTTGTTGCCGGTGCAACAGAATCTAGCAACGGTATATTAGAAGCAGTGATAAATGCACTACAAAAAGCTGGAGCTGATATTGAAGCTCTAAAGAAGGTTCCAATAGAAAAAGCTGAAAAGTCAGATAAGGTAATTGAAAGAGAAACAGATGTAGTTGTAATAGGTGCAGGTGGTGCAGGATTAGCTGCAGCTGTATCAGCACATCAAAATGGTGCAAAGGTAATAGTATTAGAAAAAATGCCTAAAGTTGGCGGAAACACTATAATCTCTGGTGCTGCATACAATGCAGTTGACCCTAAGAGGCAATCAAAACAAGGAATTGAAGACTCAATAGAAAAGCACTTCCAACAAACCTATGAAGGCGGAGATAAATTAGCTAAACCTGAATTAGTTAGAATTCTAGTTGAAAACGCTTATCCAGCATTAGAATGGCTAGAAAGCATGGGAATGCAATTTACAGATGAAGTCTTTACTGTACTAGGAGGATTGTGGCCAAGAGCCCACAAACCTGTAGAACCCCTAGGAACAGGATATATAAATACTTATATGAATTATATTAACAACCATAGTTCAGATATAGAAGTCCTACTCAATACAAAGGCTACAGAATTAATAAAAGAAGATGGCAAAATAGTAGGAGTTAAGGCAGAAAGTCCAGAAGGCCAACTAATTGTAAAGGCTAGAAACGGAGTTGTTTTGGCTACTGGAGGGTTCTCAGCCAATGTAGAAATGAGAGAAAAATATAACAAAATCTGGCCTTCACTTAAGAACCTAAACACTACAAACCACCCAGGAGCTACTGGCGATGGAATCATAATGGCACAAGCTGTTGGTGCAAACTTAATAGATATGGAACAAATTCAATTACTACCAATGGGTGACCCAGAAACTGGTAGTTTAAGCGGAAACATTGAGCAAGCAGTTGAAAACCGTATATTTGTTAATAAAGAAGGAAAACGCTTCGTAGACGAAGGTGCTAGAAGAGACGTTATGACTAAGGCACTACTTGAACAAGAAGACCAAATGATGTGGGTAATCCTAGATAGCAAAAACTATCCAACTAAAGATACTAAGAACAATTTCAATGAAACTATAGATGAACTAGTAGCAGCAGGTAGAGCATATAAAGCTGATACATTAGAAGACCTTGCTAAACAAATAGGAGTTGATCCTAACAACCTAATTGAAGCAGTAAATAAATTCAATGAAGCAGTAGAAACTGGCGGACCAGATGAATTTGGAAGAACATTATTCCAATGGAAGATAGATACTCCTCCATTCTATGCAGGTGCTAGAGTACCAACTGTTCACCATACAATGGGTGGAGTAGAAATAAATGAAAATGCTCAAGTATTAGATGTAAATGGCAATGTAATTCCAGGATTATATGCAGCTGGCGAAGTAACTGGTGGAATCCACGGCTCTAACAGACTAGGAGGAAACGCACTAGCTGATATAACAGTATTCGGTAGAATTGCAGGTGCCAACGCAGCTAAGAATAAATAAACTAAATCCCCCTTTATATTAAAACACCCCTTAATCTTTTTAGATTAAGGGGTGTAAGTTTATTTATCCTATTAACATCTTTATATCATCTTCTACATTTGATATTGTGCCTATTCCAAAGTTTTCTACCAATACCTTAGCTACATTTGGTGATAGGAATGCAGGTAGTGTTGGACCAAGATGAATATTCTTAACTCCTAGATATAGAAGTGCAAGTAGTACTATTACTGCCTTTTGTTCGTACCAAGCTATGTTGTATACTATTGGCAAGTCGTTTATATCATTTAGTTCAAATACTTCCTTTAATTTCAATGCTATAAGCGCCAAAGAATATGAATCGTTGCATTGACCTGCATCTAATACCCTTGGAATACCATTAATATCTCCTAGGTTTAGTTTATTATACTTGTATTTTGCGCAGCCTGCAGTTAATATTACTGTATCCTTTGGTAAAGCTTTAGCAAATTCTGTATAGTAATTTCTCTTTGAATGCCTACCATCGCAGCCTGCCATTACTACGAATTTTCTGATAGCTCCTGATTTTACTGCTTCTACAATCTTATCTGCCAAAGCAAATACTTGCGCATGAGCAAATCCACCAATTATCTTTCCTGATTCAATAGGAGCAGGTGCTGGAAGCCTCTTAGCATGTTCAATTAATTCTGAGAAGTCCTTTGGCTTTCCATCTTCCCTATCTGGAATATGCTTCAATCCTGGATATCCAACTGCACCTGTAGTATATACCCTATCTGCATAAGATGGCAATGGTGGTACTAAACAGTTTGTAGTAAACAATATTACTCCGTTAAACTTCTCAAATTCTTCTCTTTGCTTCCACCAAGCATTTCCATAATTTCCTACGAAATGCTCATATTTCTTAAATGCTGGATAGTAATGTGCTGGCAGCATTTCACCATGGGTATATACATCTACTCCTGTACCTTTAGTTTGTTCAAGCAAGTCTTCAAGGTCCTTCAAGTCATGTCCGGAAACTAAAATAGCAGGATTGTTTCTAACTCCTATATTCACTTCTGTAATCTCTGGATTTCCATAAGTTGAAGTATTTGCCTTGTCTAATAGGGCCATGACTTGTACACCGTATTTTCCTGTTTCCATAGTTAAAGATAATAAGTCATTTACTGTTAAGCTGTCATCTAATGTGGCAGTTAAGGCTTTTCTCATGAATTTGTATATTTCTTTATCTTCATAACCTAGATTCATCGCATGTTCAGCATAAGCTGCCATACCTTTTAATCCATAGGTGATTAATTCCCTTAAGGACCTAATGTCTTCATCTTTAGTTGCAAGTACTCCAACCTTTTCACTGGTTGATTTATATTCTATTTCTTCCCTTGAGTTTACTGTAAAGCTTGAAGCATCTGCTAATTCTCCTAGCTCTATGCCTTTCTCAATTAAAATTGATTTAAGCTCATCTCTTGCCTTAAGAACTTCCTTAATCTTTTCAATAAACTTTTCCTTATCAAAATTTACATTTGTAATTGTCATAAACAATCCATCCACTAACAACCTATCAAGCCCAGGCAATGTTATTTCATTTTCATCAGCTTTTACACCTACAGCTGATAGCCCTTTTAATGAATAAATCATTAAATCCTGTAAAGCTGCTACATCAGCGGTTTTACCGCATACTCCCACCTTTGTGCAGCCCTTTCCTTGTGCTGTTTCTTGGCATTGATAACAAAACATTGTCATTATTACTCCTCCTATTTTACTATTATTAATTCATATTTATCTGAGTGGCATCAAGCCTTATCCCCTTGACTTATATTTCAAGTATAGCGCCCTTTTCATATTAAATCTGTAACCTATGTTACGAAGTAAAATTTTATTTTTTAAATTTCCCATTTTATTCCATTATTTATTTTTTTATGATATAATTTTAAAATGAGATTCAAGTATCATATAAAATACCTAGTAGAAAAGGAGATTAGTTATGGACAGAAATAAATCAAAAATCTCCATTCTAATAGTTCCCCACACGCAGAAAGTGAAGCGCATTTCTATCCCAAACTGGTTTCCTAAAGCAGCCTTGTTAACTTTTTCATTCATAATGATTTCTTTAATTCTGTACATAAAGATAATCTTAAATAAGCAAGCCCATTTAATAAAAGAAGCAAATGAAAAGCTAGCCTATATCAACGAATTAGAAGAAGAAAACCGAAACAAAGAACAGAAATTAATTGACCTTGAAACTGAAAACAAGCAACTCTTGGAAAAGGCTAAGGAAGTAGAGGACAAGCTTAATGAAATCGATATATTACAGAGAAGGCTTGAAAAATTGGCAGGAATAAATAGCCCCTCAAGAGGTGGCGTAGACAGAAATGCAGAGTTTGATGAATTATCTTCTACTGAAGAGATGGAAATGATATCACAAGTCCTAACTAACAAAAAAGTAGAGTTGGAAGTATTTATAGAAGATATAGAAGCCCAATTTGAATACTTGGAAACCGTTCCAAACATTATGCCTGCGTCTGGAAGGATAACTTCAGGATTTGGATATCGTAGAGATCCCTTTACGCGAAAAATAAAACTCCATGAAGGTATTGACATTGCCAACTCCTATGGGACCAGCATAAAGGCTGCTGCAAAAGGAACTGTAATATTTGCAGGATATTACAACGGATATGGAAGAACAATTATAATCGACCACGGAAATGGCTACAAAACACTATATGGTCATAATAAGGAACTCCTAGTTAAAAAAGGGGATAAAGTTGAAAAAGGACAAGTCATAGCTAAGATGGGAAGTTCAGGAAGATCTACTGGAGTTCATCTCCATTTTGAAATCCACCATAACAACAAGGCTATAGACCCACTTACTGTCATAAACAACTAAGCTTTGGAGGGGTAAAGGTGTTTAAAAAAAAGGAAGAGTTTACTATGGAAAGCATAGATTCTTTAATAGGAGAAAACCTTAAAATCACTGGTAATATAGAGGGAAAAGGAAACTTGAGAATTGATGGCACTGTAGAAGGGGACATTATCTATGAAGGCAATGTAGTAATAGGTGAAGATGGAAAAGTAATTGGAAATATTAAAGCCAGTGCAGTATCATTAAGTGGAACCGTAAATGGAAATGTTGCTTCCTCATCTAGGATAGAAATTTTTGAAAATGGCACTCTAATTGGGGATTTAGAAGCTCCAGTGCTTGTAATACACGAGAATGCAAGATTTGAAGGAAACTGCAAGATGCCAAATAAATCAAGGAATGATAATCACAAAGAAAAAGCAAAGGCTGAAAATCCACAATAATTTACTGTACACTAACTATTAATAAAGAAATTAAAAAGATAAGATATAAATGAAGGGACATATTCAATAATATGTCCCTTTATTTTTCTAAGCACTGATAATTGCCCTATATTTATTAAACTTAATAATCTATACCCGCAGCCATAATCTTACTTGGGTCACTTGCAGAACATGGGGTTACTCCATAGACCATATGGCAGTGTGGACATTTTGTTTCCAGATGAATCATTTCAAATTCATTTCCGCATTCTACACATTTTATAGTTACCTTTATTGGCATAGGCAATGTATTGAAGCCCATCATCCTGATTTTATCAACTACTAGTTTACCATTATCAAATGAACCTGTACATCCATCATGCATTTATAACTCCCTCCTTTATTCAATGCACAATTCACAGTTCACAATTCACAATTAAATTTAATAAGCAAACTGTAAATTTACATATATTATTCATTATTAATAATTGTAAATTGTGCATTGATAATTGTGAATTATTTTAAGTGTTTCTCCATTTCTTAAACTATTCCTCATACTTTGAAGTATGTTGTCCATCCTTTCAAGCTCAAGAAGAAGCTTCTTTTCTTCTTCGCTTGTTTCAATTATTTTATCTATACCGCCATTTTTGATGATAATTCTCTTATGGGCCATTAGAGCTAAAATTGGGTCGTGGGTTGCCATAAGGACTATTTTATCCCTCGATACCAATAGTTCCAGAGCCTTTTTTCTGTCTATGCCTGCATTTTCTATTTCATCTATTAGTACAATTGGAGAAGAGCTCAAAATTGCAGTATCAGCAATCATCAATGCCCTTGATTGACCTCCGCTTAGGGAGGTTATAGGAGTATTTAAGTCGAACTTCTCACCTGCAAGATTGTTTGCTTCATATATTATCCTGTCTATAGTTCCTTCTACATCTTCTACGAGTCTGCTTTCTGCATGGAGCTCTAAAAACTCCCTCACAGTAAGGTCCATAACGAAGTTCATGTTTTGTGAAAGCTGTGCAACAAGTTTGTTATTCGATGAAAACCTCCACTTTTTATCTGGCAGTTTCCCATTTATTAGAATTGTCCTCCCTGTAGGAGTATCATTTATTGCAGTCCATTCTATATCTGCCAATAGCCTTGATTTGCCTGAACCTGTTGGCCCAACAATGGAAACTATTTCTGATTTGTTTATGGTAAGCTCTTCGAATTTTTCCTTGTTTCCTGATTTGTCATGCCCAGGCAGTATTGTTAAGGAGTATACTCCCATGTCATCCTTAATGCCTAGAAACTCCTTCATCTGTTCAATGTATATTTCCAAATCTTGAATTAGCTTTTCCTTATCTATGGCAAATTGTTCAATATAATCTTCACTCAATGTATCTAAAAACTCCTTGAATGTCTTATCCTTGTGATTTTTGACATCAAGCTTATTTTCTTCAAAATATTCAACCACAAAAGGATATTTATCTTCAAGTTCCCTAATAGTTAAGTCCATCATCTTAATCACCCATATCTATCTTTCTTACATTTCCCATTTGATACTTCTTACCTATTCTGGTTTCTCCTAGGCAGTAGGAGCATAAAGCTGAAGGCATTGGAAATCTCAGTTCCATCCCTTCTACAGTATCTATGCCCTTTTCATCATCATAAAGCAAGGTGCTTAATTCATAGGCTCCTTGACCTGTTAATCCATTAATGTGCATGATAACTGCCTTCGGATTTACTGAACTTACCCTTGATGCAAAGACCTCCCTTTCAGCTTGGGAAACTATGTCCCCTTTTGTGATGACTACTATGTCTGCTGATTTCAGCATTGGCCCTATTTTCTTTGGAGTGTTTATTCCTGAAAGGTTGTCGATGACGCATACACCTTTAATATTTTTTATATATGGGGAACATCTATTGCAGAGTCCAGCAGATTCAGTAATAAGCATATCTAGTTTTAAATTCCTTCCCCACTCTACAACTTCCTCTATATTAGAAGCGAAGAAATGATCAGGGCACAAAGCCCCTGAAAGGCCCTTCTTTACAGGAATGCCTGCCTTTTTATATAAAATATCATCATCAGTATAGAGACAGTCAAATTTAACTACCCCTACAGAAATATCCCTCTTTTTCAGCGCTTCTATGGTCTTCAAAATTACAGATGTCTTTCCTGATGAAGGTGGTCCTGAAAATACAACTAAGTTCATGTTAATCCTCCTGTTTTACTCCATGAAATATATTCATGGACTTTTCTATTAGTTCTCCTATATTATTGGATATAATATAGTCCCATCCAAGCCACATAAATTTCATATCTGGAGATAGCTTATTATCTATTCCGGGTATCGTTGTTGGAAATTTCCCATTATTTGAAAGCAGTTCCCCAATTTCTTTTGAAAAAATGAAATCTACAATTGGCTTAGTCTTTTCTTTACTCTTCTTCTTAGCTATCAAAAATATTGGGCTTATTATAGCCCCATCTTCTGGCCATTGGGGAACTAAAGGGCTGTTGGGTCTTACCATATTGGTAAAGAAATAAGGCATTACTGTTACTGTTGGTACATGGGAGTTGTTTCTTCTAATATGGGATTTTACCATTTCTGCTGGGTGCATGCTTCTAAACTGAGCCTTGGCAAGGATTTTTATGCCTTCTTCTCCAAATTTCTTATGGATATTTAAAAGTATAGCATTGAATAAATCGTTGTCCATAGTAGGTATGGACACTGAATTTTCAAATTCAGGCTTTAATAAATCTTCCCAGCTTCTTGGAAACTTTCTCCCATTTAATTCCTCTGTATTTACCATAAATACAGCAGGTACAACTCCTAAGATAGAATAATGCCTATCTGGGTCCTTTAAATCTATTTCCTCGTTATCAAAGTCGTCATTTAGTTTTTCAAGTCCAGTAATGTCTTCAAATACCCCTGCTTCTTTAAACTTCCACATTAAATTCCTGTCAAAGAACAGCTCAAATCCAGCAGATAAATAAATATCTGCCAGTGAATCATCATTATCAGGTTCTATGTTTTCTTTCAGCCAGTTTACTCCCATGTGGGCAGATTTTAAGTCGTGCTTTATGTTTAAGTTAAGTTTCTCCTTATTTTCCTCTATCCAAGCATTAAATCCCTCTAAAAGTGGTATTCTTACAGGGCAAGGCAGTACCCCTTCTATCCTTATATCTGCCTTTATACTTTCATTCTTTTCAATTAAGGTAGAATCCACAGATTTTCTGTTTTGCTCTATTGCTTCTATAAGCTTTTCCGTAAAAAGTTCTAAATTAACCTTTTTTGTTTTACATGCCATTTCCAATGAAATGGTTTTCCCCATTAATTTTCTCATTTTTTCATTGGCAAGCTGTTCAAAACCATGGGCTATGAATACTGGCAGTGTTTCTGGATATCTTTCAGTAATATCATAGACCTTGTCTTTAATATCAAAATATCTATTCATCTTCTCACCTCAAATAGGAATTCCTTTTATATTATTGCTTTTATTATACCATCTAATAAAAAAAAGTCGGTAACCGAAGTTACCAACTTAATTTTTGTATAATATTCCTTTTTTTAATTCCTCAGCTTTATCTTCACCTAATAAGTACTTGACAATTTCTATGGCAAAATCTACTGCTAGGGCTGGACCTCTCGAAGTTATTATATTTCCATCTACTACAACGCTTTTTTCCTCATATATTCCGCCTTTCAATTCATCTTCAAAGCCTGGATAGGAAGTAACCCTCTTTCCTTTTATGATTCCCGCCCTTTCGAGGACTATTGGTCCTGCACATATTGCAGCGGTGAGTTTACCCTTTTCATGAAGGGTTTTAACTATTTCTATTACCCTTTGATTATCCCTTAGATTTGTTGCACCAGGTATTCCTCCAGGTATTACTACTCCGTCATAGGAATCTAAATCATTTATTTCATCAATTAACTTGTCTGCTAAAACTGGTACTTCATGGGCTCCAACTACCTTCTTGTCATCAGTTATGGATACGGTATCTACTTTTATGCCTTTTCTTCTAAGATAGTCCACAACAGTTAAGGCTTCTACTTCTTCAAAACCATTGGCTAAAAATACAATTACCTTCATAGAAATACCTCCCTTTATAATTCATATTTTAATTAATACCCAATTATATTAAAATTTAGTCTTGTTATTCATTATCAAGTTATTTACCTATAATACACTTTAATATATAATGGTTTTATCTAAGAAAAGGAAAGAAGGTATAATATGAGTACTTTTTTACTTAAACTTATAGCCCTATCAACTATGATTATAGACCATTTTGGTGCCATATTCCATGAAGATGTTATGATTTACAGGATGATAGGAAGATTAGCATTTCCAATTTATTGCTTCTTATTGGTAGAAGGCTTCTATCACACCAGCAATGTAAAAAGATATGCCATAAGATTACTAATCTTTGGATTTATATCTGAACTATTTTTTGATTATGCCTTCTACGGAAAGATATACCTCTGGCATCAAAATATATTCTTTACGCTTTTTATTGGGCTAATGGCAATGTATTTTATTGAAAATAAGGATGGAAAATATAATATCAAGAAAAATTTAGTAATGGCCATATCTATATTAATTGCTACCTTAACTTTTGTGGACTACACTTATATAGGCATAATATATATACTGGCATTTTACTTTTTCAGGGATTATCCTAAAAAGCAAAAATTCTTAAGAATTGGCCTTATAATGCTCATAATAAATTTAGTATCTACTTCTTTAATTCAGCAGTTTTCACTATTGGCACTTCCAATCTTGTATTTCTACAATGGCGAACTTGGCATTAAAAATAAGGCATTGCAGCTTTTATTTTATATCGCATATCCACTTCATCTACTAATATTCTACTTAATAAAGATATATTAGCATATTTGGGTATTATAATAACAACACATTATCTTTAGGAGTAAATTATGAAAAAAATAAAAAAGCTGGCATTAAAAATCATATCAAGCCAACGCAACCGCATTAGCTTAAAAAAATATTATAAGGTCTATAGAAAAATTCAAAACATAATAAATCCCCCTTTTAAACCTATTTACAAAATACTTGACCAAAAAATCATAAAAGATAATAGGGAAATACCTGTTAGAGTCTTCATACCAAAAGAAAATCCTCTTCCAAAGCTTTTAATTTTCTTCCACGGAGGAGGTTGGGTTACAGGCAACATAGATTCATATACCAATGTTTGTGCTGAAATGGCAAATAGAACAAACCACACTGTTATTTCAATAGACTACCGCTTGGCACCGGAATATCCATTTCCAATTGGGTTAGAAGACTGCTACTGGGCTACAAGGGAAATATTCCTAAATAGTGAGAAGCTCAATTTTAAGCAGGATGACATCACTTTAATTGGAGATAGCGCAGGTGGGAATCTTGCTGCTGCAGTAAGCCTTATGGCAAGAGACAGAGGAGAATTTCTTCCTAAAAGGCAGATTCTGATATATCCTTCAACATATCACGACCACAGTGATAATTCTCCATTCCCTTCAATTATAGAAAACGGGAAGGATTATATTTTAACCTCTAAGCAGATACAGGATTATATGGATTTGTATGTAAAAGATGAAAAAGATAGATTAAATCCCTATGTGGCGCCACTTTTAGCAGAAGATTTGTCAAATCAACCTAAAACACTAATCATCACTGCTGAGTTTGACCCCCTTAGGGATGAAGGAGAAGCCTATGGATTTAAATTAATGAAGTTTGGCAACGATGTAAAAGTATATAGAATTAAAAATGCCCTTCATGGCTTTCTTTCTAATCACTTGGATACTAACCACGTAGATGAATTATATGAGATTATTAATTTATTTTTAAAAGAATAGGCAATTAGGTGTGAAATATATGAAACAAACTAGAACAAACTGGATAAAACTGGATAATGCTTCTAAATACTTTCCAGCAGTTGCTAACAATAAGGATACCAAAGTATTTAGAATTATATGTGAACTTTATGAACAAGTAGATCCTCAAGTTCTTCAAGAAGCCTTAGATTTAACATTGGAAAGCTTCCCTCTATTTAGGTCAGTTTTAAGGCGGGGGCTTTTCTGGTACTATTTTGAATTAAGCAATATTTATCCCAAAGTTGAATTGGAATCTAAGCCTATTTGCGCCCCTTTATACTTTAAGGATAGAAGAAACCTCCTTTTCCGAGTATCCTATTACAATAGAAGGATTAACTTAGAGGTATTCCACGCACTTACAGATGGCACAGGTGCATTCTGGTTTTTGGAAAACCTCATCTATCATTATTTAACGATAAAATATAAGGATAGGTTTAAAGATATCCCGCCTTTAAATCCAAAGGCATCTATTAGTCAAAAGATGGATGATAGCTTCAAGAAAAACTACAGCGAAGATATTAAATATTTTAATGACAAGAGGAAAAATCCTAAAGCCTATCAAATTAAAGGTACTAGAAATGAGGAAAACAGGACAAAACTCATTGAAGGCTCAATGTCTGCAAAAAAGGTACTCAATCTCGCCCATGAATATAATACTACTTTGACAGTATTTTTGACTTCATTGCTGATTTACTCTATTTATAAGGAAATGCCTGTAAATAAAAGGAATAAGCCAATTGTACTGTCTGTCCCCATAAATTTAAGGCAGTTTTACGAATCTAAAACAGCAAGGAACTTCTTTAGCACAATGGACATAATATATGATTTTAAAAACAGCCATCCAGATTTCAACGAGATAATTAAAAATGTACAGGAACAGTTTAGAAGAAACTTGACTAAGGAAATGCTTGATAAAAAACTAAAACACTTTATGTCCTTAGAACAAAACCCCTTTGCAAGGATTGTGCCTTTAAGCATAAAAGACATAGTAATCCGAATAGTTGATAAATTGGGGAGCAATAGGATAACTTCATCTATATCAAATGTAGGAAAAATAGTCCTTTTTGAAGAATTCAAAGACTTCATTAAGCAGTTCAGCGTCTGTGTCAGTGCTAGAAGGCTCTCAGTAACATTATGTTCCTATGATGATAAATTGGTAATAAGCTTCACTTCTCCCTTTGAAGAAGCAGATATACAAAAAAATTTCTTTCACTTCCTTGCAGAAAGAGGAATTGATATTGAAATTACTTCAAATCTTTAGAAAGCGGGATAGATATGAAATACTGCAATCACTGTAAAGTCTATATCAGGGATAAAAGGGAAAAATGCATATTATGTGGGAATACCCTTCCTAATGCAAAAGATGATGGAGAGGAAATTTTCCCCAATATACCCCCCTACTTTGAAAATCATTTGGCTATTAAAATAATGGCTTTAATTTCAGTTATCATTGTTGTATCAAGTTTTGCCATAGATATAATTTTCCCCTCTGAAATCAACTGGCCAATTTTAGTTCTTTTAGGAATAATAAGCATGTGGTTTAGCCTATATTTTCTAATTCAAAGAAGGTATCATATCCCCAAAAAAATAATTCAGCAGGTAGCAATCATATCCCTTTTAGCAGTATTCTGGGACTGGAAAATTGGATGGAAGGGATGGTCCTTAAGCTTTGTAATCCCAATAGCATGTATTGGTGCCATGATACTTATTTATGTCATAGCAAAAATTATGAAATTAAGTTTAAGGGACTACATTACCTATGCACTATTAGATGGGATATTTGGCATTGTACCTGCACTATTTCTACTCTTCGGATGGGTAAATTTCATCTACCCTACTGTAATATGCGTAGCATTAAGCATAATTTTCCTGTCTGCACTATTTATATTCCACAGTAAGGATATTAAAGATGAACTTGATAAAAGAATGCACATTTAATATAAGTTTTCTCATTTATGAAATATTAATATTTTTTTATTCTTTTAATAAAATATCTATATACTAGAAACCATACTGCATATATAAATAAAACAACTACTAATGTTATTATCCTCTCTCTGTCTGTTCCATCTGCCATAAGAACTGGACCCATGCCAAAGAATGTTATCAGTATAAATAGGATAATAAATATTAAATGGACTATTATTTTCATCATGCATCCTCCTATAAAAATCACTCTATATGGATATTATATTTATATCCATATAGAGTGATTTTTATCTAAATTTTAAACTGCAAACTGACTTTGGTATAACCTGTAATAATATCCTTTCTTTTCAAGCAGTTCCTCATGGCTTCCAGCTTCTACTATTTGGCCATCATATACAACCATTATTATATTTACATCCTTAATAGTAGACAATCTGTGAGCTATGATAAAGGTCGTCCTGTTTTCCATTAATTTTACCATGGCTTCTTGTATCTTCAACTCTGTTCTAGTATCAACTGATGATGTTGCCTCATCTAGTATAAGAATAGATGGATTTGCAAGTATAGCCCTAGCAATGGCTAAAAGCTGCCTTTGCCCCTGGCTTATATTGGTCCCACCTTCATTCAAATAAGTATCATAACCCATTGGAAGCTTACTTATGAAGTCGTCTGCCCTTGCAAGCCTTGCTGCTTCTTCTATTTCCTCATCTGTTGCATCAAGCCTTCCATATCTTATGTTTTCTCTAATGGTTCCAGAAAATAAGTAGGTGTCCTGCAGTACCATGCCAAAAATCTTTCTCAAACTGTCTTTTTTGTAATTCTTTATATTAATTCCATCGATTAAAATTTCACCGTTTTCTATATCATAAAATCCTGTTAACAAGTTTACAATTGTAGTCTTTCCTGCACCAGTGGGCCCAACTAAAGCAACATTGGTACCTGGCTTTACTTTAAATGATACATTTTTCAATACTGGTTCATTTTCTTCATATTCAAAGCATACATTCCTAAATTCAACTTCTCCGTTTATATTCCCAGCTTCTACTGCATCAGGGCTATCCTTTCTTTCCTCTTTTTCATCTAGGATTTCAAATACCCTTTCTGCACCTGCAATACCAGACTGCAAGGTGCTCAATGTATTGGCAAGTTCATTTAATGGTCTTGTAAACTGCTTTGAATATGATATAAAACTAGCTATTATCCCTATGGAAATTATCCCCCTTACAGCTAAAATCCCGCCTATTATGGCTATTACTCCAAAGCCAAAGTTGTTTATTACATTCATCAGTGGCATAACATATCCTGACCATATTTGGGCTTTTACACCTACATCCCTTAAGATATCATTTTGTTCTTTAAACTCATTAATTACCATTTCCTCATTATTGAAAGCCTTAACTACAAATATACCCGATATGGTTTCCTCTATGTGGCCATTTAGTCTTCCTAAGGTCCTTTGTTGCTGGCTGAAATATATTCGTGTCTTGTTTGCTATAAATTTTGTTAGGAAATATACTAAAGGTACTGTAATTAAACTGGCAGCAGTCATTATAGAACTTAAATAAATCATCATAACCAATGAACCTGCTATGTTAACAATAGATGACATAAGTTGAACAGTAGTCTGGGATATAGTATTGCTTACATTATCTATATCATTGGTTGCACGGCTCATAATTTCCCCGTGGGTATGCATATCAAAGAATATAATAGGCAGAGACTGAAGCTTTCTAAACAGTTCTTCCCTTATGCTATAAACTACCCTTTGTGCTACTCCTGCGATTATATATTCCTGCAACAGAATTAATAAATTATCTAAAATATATGCAGATAAAAGCAGCAATACAATTATTTTCAACCTATCAAACTGAACATTCCCTGTCCCTGGGAAAATAGCATCAACAGCCTTTCCAATTAGAAAGGGAACAAATACACCAAGAAGCCCTGAAATTATAATTAATAAAAAAGTTACCAATAGCTTTAATCTTTCTTCTCTAAAAAAGCTCCACAGTCTCTTTAAAGTATGCTTTAAATCTTTTGGCTTTTCTACAGTAAACCTTGCATGGATTCCACCTGTTGAAATTCCTGCTGGATTTTTTCTCCTACTAGGATCCAAGGCTAACACCTTCCTTCCCTAATTGGGAAACATATATGTCCCTGTATACCTGTGAATTTTTAATGAGGTCTTCATGTTTACCATATCCGACGATTTTACCTCTATCTAAAACAAGGATTTTATCTGCATTCATTACAGAAGTAATTCTTTGAGCTATGAGAATTGTAGTTGTGCCCTTTAAATAATCCTTCAACCTTTCCCTTATCTTCCTTTCTGTTATCAAATCTACAGCTGAAGTACAGTCATCTAATATCAATATTTTAGGCTTCTTAATTAGAGCCCTTGCTATTGAAATCCTCTGCTTTTGTCCTCCTGATAGGTTTACTCCTGCTTGGCCAAGATACGCATTATATCCTTCATTAAAAGACATTATGAAATCATGGGCTTCTGCTATTTTGGCAACTTCTTCCACTTCTTCATCAGTTGCATTTTTATTTCCCCATTTTATATTGTCCTTTATAGTACCAGTAAATAGCAAAACTTTTTGTGGTACAACTGAAATGTTTTCCCTCAGTTCTTTTAAATCCATATCCCTAATATCAATGCCATCAATTTTTATGCTTCCCTTATCAACATCATAAAACCTAGGTATGAGATTCGCCAATGACGATTTTCCAGAACCAGTAGACCCTATGATGGCTAAGGTTTCACCAGGATTAACAATAAAGCTTATATCTTCTAGTACCCATCTTGTATTTTCATGGTATCTAAAGTAAACATTTTCAAATTCAAGCTTGCCTTTAATATTATCCAATCTTTTAGAGGATTCCTTAATTTTCATTGAATTCTCTGCATTAAAAACTTCACCTATTCTTTCCGCAGATGCTTTTGCCCTGATAAACATATTTAAAATTCTAGTCATCAAAACTAAGGAATGTAAAACCTGAGTCATGTAGTTTACAAAGGCCATTATTTTACCTACTTCCAAATCCCCTGTATTTACTCTGACACCGCCAAACCACAATACTAATACTATTCCAATGCTTACTGCCAATGACACTGCTGGATTAAAAACTGCTATTATCCGCATTCCCTTTAAGGTTATATTTTTCAATCCCTCATTGACCTTTTTAAACCTCTCTTTTTCATACTCAAACCTGTTGAAAGCCTTAACTACCCTAATACCTGCCAAATATTCCCTCATAACTCCGTTGACCTTATCCAATGCCTTTTGAATCCTAACAAATATGGGATACGATGTCTTCAAGTTCATGGATATTATAAAAGCAACAACAGGTAAAATTCCAAGTGGTATCAATGCCATCTTGGGATCTAGAACAAAAGACATAATTATTGCACCTATGCCTAAAACAGGTGCCTTAACAAATATCCTCATGCTGCCATGGGCAAAATTTTGTACCTGATTGACATCATTAGTTAGCCTAGTAATTAAAGAAGCATCTTGAAACTCATCTATATTCTCAAGGGATAAGCTCTGGATTTTCATGTATAAATCTTCCCTCAAGTCAGCTGCAAATCTTTGGCTTACTGTAGAAGATATTATGTTTCTAATTATGGCACAGACAGCACCTAAGGCAGTTATTAAAAACATCAATCCGCCTAGTTTTAGAACATAAGGCATATCCCCTCTTTTTACGCCATTGTCGATTATTCTAGACATAATCGTTGGCTGGATTAAATCCCCAAAGGTTTCTAAGGATATAAACATTATGGCTGTAAAAAACTGTTTTCTATATTTATATATGTATTTTCTTAAATAGCTGAATTCCATAGCATGCTCCTTTTTATAGTTTATTTATATATTTTTATTATATTATTTAGACTCTCGAAATACAAGTTGCTAATCTTTTGTGTTGAATTTTGTTTTAATATATAATTTAGTGCTGACTTTTATGTACTTTCTTGTCAAAATATAGTATAATGGACAAGAAGGTTTTTATTGCTTGGAGGGAGAATATGAAAAAAAGATTTATCATTTTATTAGCTGTAATAGCTATGGCAATTTTTATCGGATTTGAAAATATGAGCTTCTTTGCAGAAAAGGCAGAAACATCTTTTTTTGAAGACGATACTGATGATAGCTTAGGAGATACTGAAAACAACTTAATAGAAGAAATACAATCAAGCGAAAATGATTCAGCAACTGAAGAAGTAGAAGATGAAAAAGAAAATCAACCTAGAGAAAAAAAATCAAATTACTTAGAAAATACAGCTTATGAAGACAAAGAAGGCAAGCTTATTGTTACAAATACAGACGATATTTTAGTACTCGTTAACAAGAGAAGAAACCTTCCTCCAGATTACAAGCCAGATGATTTAGTAATTCCTAATGTAAGGTTTCCTTTCAAAGAAAACCTAGAAAAAAAATATCTAAGAAAAGAGGCTGCTGAAGCCCTAGAAGAATTATTTGCTGAAGCTGAAAAAGATGGCATAATCCTATATGCTGTTTCTGGATATAGGTCATATAATACTCAAAAAATTCTATTTGAAAATAAAGTAAAAAAAGTTGGATTTGAACAAGCTAACCTCCTTGTAGCATATCCAGGGCAAAGTGAACACCAAACTGGCCTTGCAATGGATGTTTCATGCGAAAGCGTTGGATTTACTTTAGAAGAAAATTTTGGACAAACTATTGAAGGAAAATGGTTGAGAGAAAACTCCTATAAATTTGGTTTTATTATACGTTATGACCAAGATACAACAGATATTACAGGATACAGCTATGAACCATGGCATATAAGGTATGTAGGTAAAGAAGCTGCTAAGGAAATATATGAAAGAGATATCACATTGGAAGAATATTTAGGAGATGTCCAATAGGCATCTCCTAATTTATTAGTATCCATTAAAATGGTTCAAATTTAAATCAACTATAAATTTCAATCTTACTATCCCCATTATAAATATCCCATGTATTTATATTAACTATTAAATTAAAAGGCTTCCTTATTTAAATTATATAAGGAAGCCTTTTTATCATCTATTAAGTCTTTATAAGGACATTTATCTTTAGTTCTTTATAATGTCTTCATTTGTTTGTCAGAAACAAGCAAGAATTTATTTTTTGCTTTACTTTATTAATTATTAATTTATGCTTTTACTGCCTTTTTCATAGCATTTGCTTTTACTAGGAAGAATGCTATAGCACCTATTGCTACAACAGCACCTACTGGGTAAGCTATAGAAGTTGATAGCTTAAATCCTTCTGGTGCTTGAAGAATATATGTTGCAGAAACTGCAGTCATGAATGTTGCAGGAATGCTTGCCATCCAGTGAGCTTTACCATTTTTAACTAGGTATACTGCTCCTGCCCAAAGTGCTATCATGGCTAAAGTTTGATTTGACCATGCAAAATATCTCC
>ENA-OWPA01000346-OWPA01000346.1-bioreactor-metagenome-genome-assembly--contig:-NODE-346-length-70061-cov-15.536951_pt1 | contig 70061 bp, 57 predicted proteins | sample MGYA00238139_ERZ651803 | MGnify/ENA primary metagenome ERZ651803 (study PRJEB26909, sample SAMN07631231) | bioreactor metagenome | isolation source: Switchgrass digestor | place: USA: Dartmouth...
CACCACAGCATCTTATTGAAGCAACCATTCAGGCGGTAGCAAATGTTAAATGATGCATCAGGTTTTTCAGAGGTATACATTGCCTGTGGCTATACTGATATGAGACTTGGCATAGATGGTCTTGCAGCTATAGTAAAAAACACTTTTCATCTGAACCCATTCCATGAGGGAGTATTATTTCTATTCTGTGGCAGGAGAACAGACAGGATTAAAGGCCTGCTTTTCGAAGGAGATGGATTTCTCCTCCTGTATAAACGTCTTGAAAACGCACGCTTTCAGTGGCCAAGAAATGAAGCTGAAATGAAGCAGCTTACACCTCAGCAGTTTAAATGGCTGATGGAAGGTCTTGCTATTGAGCAGAAAAAGGCAATAAGAAAAATTGCACCAGTATCTATCTGTTAGAGTTATAGCTATTGTTGTGCAAAACAGAGAAATTTATTTTTTTAAAATCAGTGCAAATCCAATATACAAATCTACTTATCCACAGCTTCTGTGCAGTGATGGAGCGATATCCATGATAACGTTCCATCACCTTTTTACTTCCGTGGATAATATTATCTCAAAAAGTTTCTAAGCTCTGTTTTTTTCTTATTTTTCAGGTGTTTATCCACCGTCATAATGACGAAAGTGCCAAAATCACAAATTAGCTTTTTTTGCCGATATCGGTTATAATATAAGCATCAAAGAAGAAGGAAGTATCAGACATGGGTAAAAAATATACAGAATCAGAATTGAATAGTTTAAGTAAGGAAGAACTCATAAGCCTGTTTTTGTCTGTTCAAACCATGGCTGATGATCTTTCAAAGAAGCTGGATCTATTGCTGGAGCAAATGAATATATCAAAGCAACGTCAGTTCGGGCGTTCATCTGAAAAGATGGTATGTGACGGCCAGCTTAGTCTAAATTTGGATTTGGCCTTAAACGAAGCGGAAGCTACTATAACCGGTTTATATGTTGTAGAACCGGAATTCGAGCAGATCTGCCCCAGGCCATATACACGGAAAAAAGCAAAAGGGAAACGTGAAGAAGAGCTTAAAGACCTTCCGGTAAAAGTAATTAATCACGAGCTGTCTGAGGAAGAGTTAACTTCTCGCCTGGGACCAAAGTGGAAACGACTTCCCGATGAAGTATACAAAAGACTTGTATTTCATCCTGCAACCTTTGAAGTAGAGGAACATCATGTAGCAGTATATGCGGGGATGGATGGTCAGACTATTATCAGAGGAAAGCGCCCTGCTGACCTTCTGCGTAACAGTATAGTAACACCATCTCTGGAAGCTGCTATCATAAACAATAAATATGTCAATGCTGTCCCGTTGTACCGTATGGAGCAGGAATTCTTACGTAATGATATAAGAATATCCAGACAGGTCATGGCCAACTGGACTATTCAGTGTGCAGAGAGATATCTGTCCCTTTTGTATGACCGACTTCATCAGGAACTATACAAAGCCAATATCCTGCAGGCTGATGAAACGTCTGTATTGGTAAGTAAGGATGGAAGGCCTGCCGGTTCCAGGAGCTACATGTGGGTGTATCGTACAGGAAAGATGTATGAGTCCAACCCCATCATACTGTATGAATACCAGAAGACCAGGAACACGAGCCATCCAAGGGAATTCCTGAAAGGATACAGCGGAACGGTGGTAACGGATGGATATCAGGTGTACCACACTCTCGAAAAAGAAAGGGAGGATTTAAAAATCGCCGGCTGCTGGAGCCATGCGAGACGGCACTTTGCGAATGTAACAAAGGCGCTGGGGAAGGAAAAGGCCAAAGGTACACTTGCTGAAGAAGCCTTAAAGCGGATAGCAGCCATATATAAGCTGGAAAACGAGCTTCAGCATCTCACAGCGGGAGAGAGACAACAGCAACGACAGCTGAAGATAAAGCCGCATGTCGATGCTTTCTTTGCATGGGTAAAATCACATCTGTTGGAATTACTCCCAAAATCGGAAACAGCGAAAGGCTTTACCTATTGTATAAACCAGGAGAAATATCTCAGAGTATTTCTTGAGGACGGAAATGTTCCGCTTGATAACAATGCAGCTGAGGCAGCCATTCGAAGCTTTTGTATAGGAAGAGCGAACTGGCATCTTATTGACACTATAGAGGGAGCAAAAGCCAGTGCAATTATATATAGCATTGTAGAAACAGCAAAAGCAAACCGCTTAAAGCCGTATAATTATTTCGAGCACCTTTTGACCGAGATACCTAAACACATGGATGATAAAAATCTTGACTTTCTGGATGATTTGCTGCCATGGTCAGAAAAACTCCCGGAAAGCTGCAGAAGGTAAAAAGCAATAACAAATAAGCCGCCACTTTGGGCGGTTATTTTTTTGGGTAGTACGCATAATTTACCGTTTACAATAGATATTCGCAAAATGCATATAAATCAGATTTCAATCCACGCTCCCCTGCGGGGAGCGACCTGATCCCGATGAGCCGGTGGATGTGGAGTGGAAAATTTCAATCCACGCTCCCCTGCGGGGAGCGACTCAATTCCCTGAAAGCACATCAGAGTATGCAGAAATTTCAATCCACGCTCCCCTGCGGGGAGCGACTTGCGAGAAGTGTTGCTAATGTATTTAGGAAGGACCCATTTCAATCCACGCTCCCCTGCGGGGAGCGACAATATTGCGGCAAGTCTGATTTGTTGCTGTGTTTGATTTCAATCCACGCTCCCCTGCGGGGAGCGACAAATCTTAAAAATTAATTAAAAATGTTGAATTAAGATTTCAATCCACGCTCCCCTGCGGGGAGCGACGAAAGTAAAGTAATAATGGTATGTAGATATTATATTTCAATCCACGCTCCCCTGCGGGGAGCGACGCTTCTATCGAGCGATAGCGGATTTACTGTAAAAGAAATTTCAATCCACGCTCCCCTGCGGGGAGCGACCTCAACGCAGATATCAAAGTCAAAAGGGGGGATGATTTCAATCCACGCTCCCCTGCGGGGAGCGACCTAACATATCTTATACCTCCCTTAAAAATAGATTGTATTTCAATCCACGCTCCCCTGCGGGGAGCGACAACTCTCAGAAGCATTTTAGATGTGGAGAGGGAAAATTTCAATCCACGCTCCCCTGCGGGGAGCGACTTTAGTATAGCAGATGAGTGTATAAAAGCAATACAAATTTCAATCCACGCTCCCCTGCGGGGAGCGACAAATAAATCTAAGTAATATAATGATTCTTTAATAATTTCAATCCACGCTCCCCTGCGGGGAGCGACGTAGCAAGCATTTGTTCGTTGTATGGGATTGTGTCGATTTCAATCCACGCTCCCCTGCGGGGAGCGACTGCTTGTCGGTCATGCCGAAATAGTTTTTAGCATAATTTCAATCCACGCTCCCCTGCGGGGAGCGACAAGTGGTATGTTTTTGAAAATTCTATCACTGTAATTTCAATCCACGCTCCCCTGCGGGGAGCGACTGCACGGATACGTCTTTCGCACAGAGTTGATTATCGATTTCAATCCACGCTCCCCTGCGGGGAGCGACTTGGCACCAGCGGACGGTGACCTAGTTACATTAACAATTTCAATCCACGCTCCCCTGCGGGGAGCGACGACTGTATAGGATCCGTCGTTTCTGTCATCATCCGATTTCAATCCACGCTCCCCTGCGGGGAGCGACTAAGCCATAAATTTTCTTCTGCATACTCATTGGCATATTTCAATCCACGCTCCCCTGCGGGGAGCGACTTCATGTAGATTATTTTCTTTGGTGGGCATCGAGGGATTTCAATCCACGCTCCCCTGCGGGGAGCGACGCTGTTCTGCTACCAATCCGACCAACCATTTCAGATTTCAATCCACGCTCCCCTGCGGGGAGCGACCGAATATCCCTCGCGAGAAGCTGGAGGAAAAGGTATTTCAATCCACGCTCCCCTGCGGGGAGCGACCATCGAAGGTTATAGATGCATTGCTGCGAGGCATGATTTCAATCCACGCTCCCCTGCGGGGAGCGACGTTGTTATAAAGCAAAAACGGGAGAAGAGTTAAAATTTCAATCCACGCTCCCCTGCGGGGAGCGACCTTTTAACCGCATAAAGGAAGATAATATCCCCGATATTTCAATCCACGCTCCCCTGCGGGGAGCGACGCGGTATCCGAAGGCACAGCATTAATTACCTGCGATTTCAATCCACGCTCCCCTGCGGGGAGCGACCTGGCGTGTTGTGAAGCCTTCAAGCAAGGCGGAAGGGATTTCAATCCACGCTCCCCTGCGGGGAGCGACGCCTAATATAGCCATAAATTCGCCGTTGTTTTTTGATTTCAATCCACGCTCCCCTGCGGGGAGCGACTGGCGAGTCCAGTAGTCGCCGTGCTGACATGGTCAATTTCAATCCACGCTCCCCTGCGGGGAGCGACAATCATTATATTGTTTTCAGGCCCTGGAACCTGCGATTTCAATCCACGCTCCCCTGCGGGGAGCGACGCTCATAAGTAATTAACTATCAATTTGGATTATAATTTCAATCCACGCTCCCCTGCGGGGAGCGACCCGATACTCAAGCTAAAGCTTTGGGTATGGCTAATTTCAATCCACGCTCCCCTGCGGGGAGCGACCAGATGGGGACCTAAATCTTTATCAGATCGCTTTAATTTCAATCCACGCTCCCCTGCGGGGAGCGACTAATATGGCTGAGAGTTATCTTAAGGAGCTGATATCATTTCAATCCACGCTCCCCTGCGGGGAGCGACTTACAAGGTTTAACTGCAGCCGGTGCTTATGCTGATATTTCAATCCACGCTCCCCTGCGGGGAGCGACAGATGCTATAGGCGACGTTGGCGACAACATAGAAATTTCAATCCACGCTCCCCTGCGGGGAGCGACGTCTTTATCGGCTTTATACCCCTTGACGAATTGAGGATTTCAATCCACGCTCCCCTGCGGGGAGCGACAAAATATCTCTCGGCAAGTATTTTTACAGCAGCATAATTTCAATCCACGCTCCCCTGCGGGGAGCGACAGGCGGAGGAAAAGTAAATTTATATGATGTTTACGAAATTTCAATCCACGCTCCCCTGCGGGGAGCGACATATCCTCTTTCCTGGGATAATGGCTATGTTAATATTTCAATCCACGCTCCCCTGCGGGGAGCGACGGCATATCAGTGTATGCAAATGCAATACCTCAACTATTTCAATCCACGCTCCCCTGCGGGGAGCGACACGCGGACTTCTCTAAAAATATGGGATTACCACAGATTTCAATCCACGCTCCCCTGCGGGGAGCGACCTTTATTTTTAACCGAACGTTCGCTTTTTTTATCCATTTCAATCCACGCTCCCCTGCGGGGAGCGACTGCAAAACTGCTATAAAAATTAACTATATCTATTAGCTATTTTATATATATTATACAATTTCATTTTTAAGTGTCAAATAAAATAGCAATATTACTTGATAAAATACTATAAATCGTCATTTTTTGAGGTGCGAATCCCCTGGGAAAATTATGTTTGCTTCACATTCGCACTAAAATACCAAAGGTCCATCAATATCGTATGTGTCCTTTGCTCCTACATGTATAACCTTGTCTTTGTAGTTATTACCCAGCATATAATATCGAAGACTATCTTTATCCTTATCAATTATTTGCTCAAGTATATTTCTGACCTGTCGGAACTGGGTACTGTCCAGCTTGCATTCAAATACCGAATTCTGAACTCTCTGTCCATAATTTACACATTGCTTTGCTACCCTCCTTAGCCTTCTCTTGCCAGCCTCTGTTTCAGTATTCACATCATATGTAATTAGAACCATCATTAATTAACACCTACTTCCAAAAAATTGGGGGATATTCATCCAAGTCACCGCGAATATACCTGGCCAGCAGAAGTGCCTGTGCATAAGGAATCATTCCCCATTCTATATTTTCATTTAGATATGGATGAATTATCATTTCCTGCTTTTTTAATTGCCAGGCTGATATTACAGCTTTCTTGGTATCATCATTCATAATAACCGCTCCATTTTCTTTTGTACGAAATCCATCTGGACTCACTATTTTTCTATTTATAAGAGTAAGAATAAATCTATCTGCCATAATGGGCCGAAGCTCTTCCATCAAATCCAGAGCCAGCGAAATTCGTCCCGGTCTGTCCGTATGCAAAAATCCCACATAAGGATCCAGCCCCACAGCCTCCAGACTTGATTTACATATTCCAGCCAATAAAGTATATATAAATGACAATAGGGCATTTACATTATCTAGAGGTGGCCGTCTATTTCTTCCGTCAAAATGAAAATGCTCCTTTTGCTGTAATATCAGCTCATCAAATACTGAAAAATACACTGATGCCGCCTCTCCCTCAATACCGCGAAGCTGAGCTAATGAGCTTACTTCATTAAGATTAATAAGAGCATTATACAGATAATTACTCTGCCGTTTTACTCGTTCAACATCAATCCTTAGTGAATGATCTCTGGTTGCTCTTTCAAGAATCCACCTGCAGTTATATATCTTGCCAATTATCATATTACGAGCAATCTTCAACGCTTCCTCTTCATCATCCGAGATTCGGTACTGTTCTTTGCGTAGTAAAACATTTCCTCTGCTTTCACCATTGACAGTCGCTAAAAATCGACCGGAAGAAGATAAGAAGGTAATGGAGATATTTTTTTCTGAGCAATATCCCATAAGCTTTGGACTAGCTCCAGCAAATCCCATAGTCACAATGCCATCCAGTGTATGCAATGGCACCCGCCCTATCTCCTCATCATGTAATTTAATTACCACATTTTCTCCATCCAACGACAGATAATAATCCGGATTTGTTATGTATAGAGTGTTCAGCAATCGTTTCATAAGTCCTCCTGTTTAATGTGTTCCTCAATATAATTCCTGACAGATTTGGCAGAGGATAGGGCTGGCAGGCATATATGCTTAAGAGAACAGGCATTGCAGGACTTTATTCTTTTTGCACGTGGTGTATGACCACGTTCATATAATTGATGCATTTCAGTTAACATATCCTTTACCTTTTTTCTAAGCTCTTCAGAAATGTTTACAGCAACACGGCGCCTTATTTCATGATAGAATAAATAAGCTACAGGAATGCTGCAGCAAAGCATCTCTTCCAGACACATCGCTTGTGCTGTAAGCTGCAGTTCATCCCAATCATCCGGTTTTTCTTTTCCACGCTTATATTCGATGGGAATGACCTCATACAGACCTTCTTTCCCGGCTATTTTTATTCCATTAGGACTTTTGTGAAATTCTACAACATCACATTCACCGCTTATCCCAAGGGATGCCGAGAAAACCGGCATCCCTCTGGATATTAGTATATTGCCTCTGGATTCTAAAACCAATTTGTCATGTGCCTTATCATGAATAATACGTCCTTCAACTGTTCTGACATTCTCTTCCCATTGATTTTCAATATGTATCAATGCCCATTGCCGGCGGCAGAATGTAAAATGCTGTATACCCGAGAGTTTTAAGAAATCCTCCTCACTATATTCCATCATAAATCTCACATTCTAATCCCGGAAGATTTTCAAGGGTAATTTGATAATCCTCTATAGTATCCTTAGCATGCTCCGGATCGGCTATATACTTAACCTTAACACTTTCATGAACCTTTGCAGCAGAATATTGGCCGATCTTATTATTATGTTTGAACCAATAAAGCTTTTCAACCGTCATTGAGCCCTCCGGGCGAGCAGAAGAACAATCATTGACAAAAAGTGTACGGATAGCTTCTTTAATCTTTTCTGCATCTTCCTCTGTAAACCCGGTTAATTCCGCCAGCTGAACATTAATGCTTCCTTTAAGGATATAAACTCCAAAATCAACACGATGCTTCATACCCATGGTGTCGGAACCCTTTTTGTCAGTAGTTTCGCTGTTTACACTTTTGGTTATCTGAGTGCTGGTTATATCAATAGTCTCTACACTGAAGGCAGGTTGTATAGTAACAGGACCACGCACGCCTACAGATACACCCTCACCTTTGTCAGCCTTAAAGGCAAAGACCTGTCCGAAGCTGCGTACATCCATCCATGTTTCGCAGGCAATCTTTGCATATTTTACCTTGTCCTTTGCTTTTTCTGCTTCTTTTAATTCCTTAACGCTTTCAGCACGTTCTCTAAGACTTGCATACCCGTCAACATTTTTGTCGTCAGACTGAACAAATATCGATTCTCCCATATCAAGCAATCTGTTGCGAATTTTTCGCTTAATACATACATCAGATATTTCACCATAACCCTTATAGGTTCTTCTTGGCATATTGCCACATAGCGGATCTCCATTTGGATTTGCATTTTTACATGTAATAATTGCTACAAAATCAACCTTGTTCTTCAATATCGACATAATCGGAACCTCCTTTTAATCCACTTCATTTGCTATATTTTCATCAATTTTATTAGCTTCCTTATCCTTATTTGGACGCATTAGATTTTGCTGTGCATAAAAACCTAATGCCAAGCGTCCGTCCAAATTTTTTGCCGCTTTAAACTCCTCAGGATCTATCTTTGCTGAAATTTCTGCCAGCATATTTTGATAATAAGCGGCCAATCCTCCTAGCTTCGCCATATAAGGTGCCAGCATTTTTGATATAATCTCCCAGGTTTGACATGGATGCTCTGAAAATTTTGTAAAATACCTCATGGCACAGGTTGTCCTGTTTTTTCTCTCCTCATTGGTATATGTTCTTTTTTCCAAGGCATCAGCAACAGCCAACATCCTTCCGCTAAGATATGCCAGGCTTTCTTCCTTTGGATTAACTTCCACAGTCCATTCCTCCTTACCTTCGGATTTTTCATAATAATACTTTTTAAGCAAAGCACAGCATATGCTAAGCACCTTTTGCCAGTTGCCCGCATTTTTGTAGTTCTGTGGATGACATACATTTTTGAAAGCGCTTTTAACAATATCATAAGGTAACGGAGCCCTATCAATAATGCAGGGCAATACTCTTTCAACCACATTTTTAAGCAACTTGTCATCCAGCTCCAAGAAATTTGTCCGTTCAATTCCAAATGCGGCCAAAGCTATATCCTTTGGTGATGGAGCTCCATAGAACTCAACAGGCATCTTATCCTCTGAAAATTTGTATCGATGCTTCCATGCACATACACTGTGCCAATATTTGAGATTGTCTATAAGCTCATTTGCCAGCATTTCACGATAAAAGGTTATTGCCAGTCTGCCTACAGTAGCTGCATCCAAGGCCATTATTACTATTCTGTCTTTATAGTCCAGATTTGCCTTATAGCCAGCAAGCGCAAGCTCTAATTGCTGGGCAAATTCCTGTGCGGTATATACCTGAGGTTTATTATTTTTAAAGAACAAATCATAGCTATCCTCCAGCATATCGGGTACTGTATAGCCTTTGGGATTCCACGCAACAAAAACTCTGCCTCCAAAATTAGTCCCCTGGTTTTTAATCAACCATTTCAAAGCATTATGAGCCCCCTGTGACACCTCATAACTGACAGTGGCTGCTTCAGATGCATCATAGAATCTGCCGCGAAATGTAAAACCCGATTTATCATTGGCTGATATAAGCTTTGCTTTATCAGCTGTATTGCGTATCTTCGTCGGGTGATTGTTTGAGCAGCTTTTTAGCTCGCCTGAAACATAGCAAAGCTCCTTACTGGCAGGTCTTGACAGATAGTACTTTATATAGCTTTGCCTAAGGCTTTCATCTTCCCATATTTCTGCTTTATTATCCACCCCAATTACCTTAAATCGCACAAATGCATCGCTTTGATTGCCCTGCACTACTTTAAATATAGCCGGTGCATTATTTTTGTCAGGATATTTAGTGTAAAGTTTTCCGCTGGAATCACAATGCAACACTTTATATTGCACCAAATCTGAAATAACCGTTCCTTTTTTTAGATAGTTATATATAATTTTTACTTTTGGATGAGAATATTCCGAATTGCACCAGTCCTCCAAATCCTTCATGTACTCTTTGTGGAATTCGTCCCCCTTTTCACCACCGAATTTTGTATAATCGGCAGCTATGTACTGCAACTTATCCATTAACGGATGATTTTTGGGGTGAGTGCCAGTCCTGCCGGCCGATTCTTCCGTACATGGAATTATGGTTTCCGCATTTTCCTTGTCTACTACAGTTGCATCTACTATCTCACTTCGCTCATTTAAAGTTATTTCTATATGACAATTCTGAGTAGTATGGGCAATTGGAAGCAACTTTTCATAAAGGCCTGATTCCGACATATTTTTATATGTTTCATACAATACACCAAGCCAACTCATAACCGTTCCTCCTCATAACCATCGAGCAAACCTTCCTCCTGCAAGCCTCTGAAATTAATCCCATATTTAAAGCTTCTCATTTTCATGGGCCTTATTTCCTTCACAACCGGGCATTCCTCAGGTCTGCAAAACTCGATTATGCCGTTGACCATCTTAGGCCTCCAGAATCTGGCCAAAAATTTTCCCTCTCCATTATCATCAGGGTATGAAAAGCTATGAAACTGCAGTCCGAATTCCATAACCCCGTATTTATCATAAAAACCCTCCCCCTGGTTAAAGTCATAGGGCTCTATATAGGCAGCACATTCACGGGTTCCTAAAAAAATATCTCGTCTACCTCCTCTTTCAAGGCAACGCTTGGCAATCCAGTAATGCTTATGTTCATTATAGTCATCTGCAAGATCCGGACGATTGGTATTCTGTACAAAATGAGCCCTTACCACGTATGACACATCAGCAAGATATGTAGCATAGTTGAGATCATTACCGCCACCATAGTTTATGGGCCGTAATCCCTTTGATTCTGTCCTGATTGGATTGAGTACCCGAACTGCATCAATAATCCATTTAATTGTAGGCTTCCAGTAGCAACTCTCAGTGATCCCTACCAATGCCTGGTAGGTCGGGATAAAAAGGCTGGTTTTTTCACCCCCTATACGCGTAATAGGATCCGAAAAGAGTGCATATTTGCCATATACACGATAAGTAATGCTGTTTTCCATCCTCTTCTCCTTTCTCTAATATAACTAATCGTTAAGATGTCTAGTGGGATAACTGTGATGATGGCTAAGAAATAAGAATTTATCAAGAGGCTTTAAAAACTAGTAATAACTAGTATATTTGTTCTAAAATAATTATATTGTTTAACCCAAGTATATATTAGTTTCCTAATGTTGTCAATACTTTTTTTTGGAATAAAATTTAATAAAAGAAATTATGTTATTTACCTGAATTGTATGTTATAATTAATTGTCATCACACATATTAAGTGATGTGGATTGAAATTAAAATAATTATATTGTCGGAGTCTAAAGCTGCCTATTGGTTAAATTTGGCAGCTTTAACTCTATTTTTGTATCCTTACCTGTATTTTAATAAATCGCCGGCTCCATTAGTCTTCCTTTAGTAACGAGCCCTAACACCGGATCATAAAACCTCTCATTCAATACTAGAATCCCACAATTTTTAATAATTTCGACCGCTCCCTGCTCCGTTAATTTTTGATATGTATCCTTAGAGATATTGACAGAATATTGCTGTGCCTTCCTTATTAATTTCTTATCCGGATACTTTAATGTATTTTCTTTCAGCTTCTGTATTAGCTTTTTACCGTCGCCGAATGGTATAACAACAGAAGTGTCATTATCATCAATCACCTTAAAATACCTCGATGCCGTCCGAAATTGGTATTGCAGTATTGTTGGGCATTTTTCTCCAAAGCGGTTATAATACTCATCGGTTTTCTTAATATATGACAGCTTTTCCAATATGGTTGATTTTTCATTTTTTATAGGATAATCCATTTTCTTACTTATATTACTAAGCTCATAATAATTTTCATAATAATAGCTGAGAGCTTTAGGTGATAGCAGGTCATGATCAAATTGCTCCGGATCATATAAGTATTTGTCCAGCACCGCCTTTGTTGCTTCCTCACCACATCTGATGGTATCAAGCGAGCCCAGATTTTCACCTTCAATCTGCACAATATAAGTATCTTTGACTTCATCTTCCCCATGCCGATTTCCTCTTCCTGAAGCCTGGGCAACGGAATCCAACCCGGCAATATGCCTGATTACAGAAGAAAAGCTAATATCCACACCGGCTTCAATTAACTGTGTGCTTACACATATAACATGCTTATCTTCTGCCAATTTATTTCGCATATCAGCTATTATCATCCTGCGGTGGGCGGGGCACAGATTAGTACTCAAAAAATAAAAGTAAACATTTGTGTCATCGACACTACTTTTAATCTCTTTGTAAACCCTTTCCGCCATACTTTTTGTATTCATAACAATTAGAATGCTTTTGTTTTCCTCCTTTACCTGTTTTACAAACTCTCCTAGTTCCGATAAACTCATTCCTCCTTTTTTTATTGCAGGCTTAACTTCCATGCGTTTAAATGCCTTGAACTTCTCTTCCAAATTGGTTATTATCTCACCATTAACAAAAACTTTATGTTCTACCCGATCCAAATACGGCTGGGTGGCGGTACAAAGAATAATCGTATTCCTACATTCTCTGTGTAAATAATTAATAGTCTTGTTGAATAAGGAGATACAATTTACTGGTAATGCCTGTATTTCATCAAAAATAAGAATAGCATCTGTAATATTATGCAAGCGTCTTATGCTCTGCGTACCTCCGGCAAATATTGTATTTAAAAATTGAACCATAGTAGTAATGATTATAGGAGCTGTCCACTGCTCTGTTAATAGCCTGTAATATTCCCACTGCTCATCGCTATTGTCCTTATTGGTATTTTCATAATTGAAATCTTCATGTATGACATTTGAATGATGCTCCAGCAAAAATTCGCCTGCATCAAGCGCATTTCTTATAACAGCTGCATTCTGTTCTATAATAGAAGTAAACGGAAGCACATAGATGATTCGCTTTTTATGATATTTCTTTGCATGGTTAATAGCATATCTTAAACTGGATAATGTTTTTCCACCTCCTGTAGGTACTGTTAAGGTATAAATCCCCTCAGGCTTGTCTCCATAATCACTGCATTGCTTCCATATATCCTGTCGCAAGTTGTGAATTCTTTTTTCCAAATCGCTTTTTGTCAATCTTTCTCGCAAACTTTTCTCTGTAACAGATAATCTTTTGTCAAAAATAATCCAAAGCTTACTCACCTCTTCATCACTCATTGCTTCAGTAACGTTATTATTTTGCATAAAACAGTATGTATCATAGCGGTCGGCATCAATTAGGCAACTATACAATATTTTAATTAATAAATGCAGATCAAATGGATCCAGCCGTTCTCTTAACTGCATATATTTACGAAATTCCTCTGATGATTTTTGAAAAATTTCCTCCATTTCGGCTTGAGACAGCACCCGCTCAAATAGCCTGTCACAGGCTTCTGTATAAGCTTTAACTTCGTTTTGAGCATCTGTTTTGCATCTGTTAACCAGCTTACAATCCAAATCATCTGTAATATAATCCTCCAAACCGCCGTGATGATAGCAAATCACCATTGCCAATATTTCCAGCATAACCTTATCAAATATGTTATTCTGGGGATAACGTTTATATAGAAATATCGCACCATATTTGCCATGATCAACTGTTCTGCTTAAAGGTGGCAACCCTTCCTTCTCCCTGTGTATTCCTTCGGTTATATAATCAAAAAATTCACTTGTATATTTTCCTAAATCATGTAATATGCCCAGTAATCTTCCTGTCCATTCAAAGCCATGTTCCTTTGCATATTCTGAACATAACTTACCAACGCCAATCAAATGCTCCTCAACAGTTTGAATCTGATCGTCACTTATCCTGTAATGAGCAGGATATATTGCATTTTCCATTATTTTTACCCTCCTAAACCTATAACTTTTACTATATTTTCATTTTATCATATGGCATGTCCAAATATTGTCCAATATTTATAATTTTTATATTTTTTGTAAATGAGATTTTGTGAAATATTAAAGTGAAAATAGAAACTTTTTGCGATACATAAAAATTAATTAGCTCAAGTTCATTTTTATTTCTACTTGTCTTCTTACTCGATAAGAAAATATGTTCGAACTTTCTTGCTTAATATAAGCAGGTGAATAGCAATCTGGCCAATAAAAAAGCCTGAATTATCATTTTCCTATGACCAACGTTTTGCCGAAATTGAAATTAATGAAAGTGCAAGCTCGTCATACAATTCCACTTCTGTCCCCAGTTCCGCTTATCCGGCAATGTATCCAAAGCGCCGGCTTTTTAAAGCAATTAGGGAAATTGCCTGGAACCATCATTCCTCCTATGTATATAACCTGGGCTCATCATATTATCCCTATTATCAACTGATGAATTATGAACAGCTCAGAACATATTTTAGCTGGCGTACCCTGGTACGAAAGGGTACTGTTGAGGAGGTGTCCCTTTCATATGCATTTGTTTTATATCTATGAACTTTTGAATAATATCAGAGTAGATGATCCGGCTAACGGCCTTAAGAAGCTGATGGCCTTCAGAAAAGCATATAAAAGATACGATGCCACCATTGACAAATACCTGGTTAAATGGATAAGGGATTATTATTTGTATTATCAGCTAAGGGATTCATTTAAGGATATTATTTACGAGTATAATCTGGAGTGACATTTTCCTGAGATATTGAAGTATGACCGGATTTGAAATGCGATTTCACGGAATTATGCTTGAGGTACTGGCGGACAGTATTAACGAGAAAGCCTTTGATCATATAGGTGACAACATACTGGAGCTGAATGACAGTATGATTATTTATGAAGAGTATATAGACAATGTAAAGGCCATGGTGATAGATGCATTAATAATCAGGTACCGCTGCGAATTGCAAATGTTTTGATAAATGCCATAAAGGGCGGCATAATTCCCCGGATAGGACTTGAGTATATTACCGTGGGACGCGCTCTGAAAATTAATGCTCTCATGCATGATATTGATATGATAGCCGAATGGGGGGGGGAGCATCCTTCCGCTTTATTGTCGGCAAGTACGGAAGCGGCAAGAGCTTTCTTTGCAAACCATAAGAAATTATGCCACCGCAAGAGGCTTTGTGGTAGCCGATGCAGACCTTTCCCCGGAAAGGAGATTTGCCGGTACCAAGGGCCAGGAGCTGGCCACTTATAAGAAGCATATTAAAAATCTTTCCACAAAATCCAGGCCTGATGGCGATGCCCTGCTTCTTATTCTGGAAAAATGGATTTCCGGAATCCAGTCAAGCGTTAAGGCACAGACCGGTGCCGAGGGGGATGAATTTTACTCTCTCTGCTTATTTAATATTATCTATTTATTCTCATTTATAAAGGCTTCAACGATATCCAGCACTTGCTTGCTCCAGAATGCAGGACCACCGTGATCGGCTCCATTTATTGCGTAAAAATCCACCTTTTTGCCGCAGCTAATAAGCTTTTCGTACAGCTTTACGCTTTGCCCAAATGACACGATTTTGTCGCTTGTTCCATGGAATATAAGGACCGGCGGAACAAGCTTTTCCTTGCTGATATGATTCATTGCGATTGTCGGCTGGGCAAGCTCCGGATGCTCATTCACATCCTTGCCCCCGATAAATAATCCCTCAGGGCTGTCGGGCTTTTGATGATTTTGCGTACTGGGGAAACCTTCCGGATCAGTAATGTCGGTTACACCATAATAATCAATGATTCCCTTGACGCTGCAGCTAAACTCCTTGTAATCATCTGTATCAAAAATGTTGTCATTACAGGTCAGTCCTGCTAAAACAGCTGTATGTCCGCCTGAGGAATCTCCCCAGATAAATACCTGCTCCGGATTGATGCCGAATTTGTCAGCATTCTTACGTAAGAAGCGAATTGCCGTCTTGGCATCCTGGACCTGAGCCGGGAAAGGACTTATGCCTGAATGCCGATATTCCACAATAGCGGCTACATAACCCCTTTGTGCAAATCGTGCCAGCTGAGGTACATTAATATGGCAATTCTGCTTGAACCAGGCCGAACCCTGCACAAATACCACCAGAGGAAATCGCTTTCCCTGCATCATAGGGTTATATGGAGTAACTATTTGCAGCTTCAGATCCACGCCATCTCTTGAAACATATGTAACATCATTAAAATATGCGCAGTCTGTTTCGTCGCCACTGGGTATGATTTCTTTAAACTCGTACTCTTTTCCCTGCATTTGATATCTGAACATATGAATCCCCCATTTTCATATAATACTTAAATAATATCTTATGACAAATAATAACAGATAGCTGCAGAATATTCAACCGGCCTACAACATAATACCTGGTAAATTAATATTAATTATTAATCAGCTTCTATTAATAGCTCCGCTTAATCTTCAATTATCTTCTCAAATCAAACTTAGGCTTCAACCTCCAGCTCATTCTCCCGGGCGCTGATTGCCTTAATCCATTTTCTGCTTCTGAGTCTGAATAAACACCATACCGCCTTAACAACCTGATCTATCTTCAGGCAGATATAAATCCAGAAGGCCGGCAGATGCCACACCAAGCCTGCTATGTATCCCAGAGGAATTGACAATATCCACAGATACAGTATATCCGCCACCATCAGGAACTTAGTGTCTCCGCCTCCTCTGAGGACCCCCTTCGTCATAATGCTGTTGGTGGACTGGAATACAACTATAAATGCAATTGCCCTCATCAGCTGCCTTGCCATTTCCTTGGTTTCATCCGTTATATTGTAGAGATTAATTACAAATTCATTTATTGAAAGTATTATGCCACCGGCTATTGCACCAATTACAATACCCAGCATGAAAAATGTAACAGCCTGCCTTTGTGCCTTTTCTTTGTCCCCTTCTCCCAGTGTATGACCGGTAATTATACATCCTGCATGGCAAATACCCTGTATTAACACGGTACTAAGCTGCTGGGTCACTACTGTTATCGAATTGGCGGATACAAAATCCTTACCTATCCTTCCCATTACCATTGCTACGGCCGAATTACCAAAGGCCAGCAGCATATCGGATACGAATACAGGCATGCTGATAGAGATATAATTGAATATCAGGGAACGACAGCTCATAGTCAGATCCTTTAAGCGATACTGAATTTTCTTGTCAATAAAGAAGAAGTAACCGCCTATAAACAGAAATTCAAAGGCTCGGCCTAACATTGTGGCAATAGCTGCGCCCTCAACGCCCATTTTAGGTGCACCAAAATGTCCATATATCAGCATATAATTCAGGAAAATATTAACAAACAAAGCTCCAAGAGAACTATACAAGGGAATCCTTACCTGTCCGACACTTCTTAATACAATCGTGAGGGTCAGGGACAGGCCCAGTAAAAAGTAGCATGGAACCATCCATTTTAAGTAGAGAATACCCTGCTCAATAACCTCAGCATCTTTGCTGTACATTCTCATTATAGATCCTGGTGCAATCAGGGTTGCTATCATAAATATAGCCGCAAAGAGGACGCAGATTCTCAGCATAATTGTTACCGTTTTCTTAAGGGAATCCTTGTCCTTCATTCCCCAAAAACGGGCGGTTAATACACTTGCCCCCATAGATATGCCCATACATCCTATATGAAAAATGCCGGTAAACTGATTGGCCAGTGCAGTACCCGACAGAGCATTCTCACCTAAGGAACCAACCATTATGTTGTCCGCCATATTAACACCAATACTGATCAAACCCTGCAGGGAAATCGGAATTGCTATTGCAGCTGTCTTTTTGTAAAAGCCTTTGTCTCTGACGAATAATCTCAATTGTTACATCCTTTCAATTTATGTATTTTGCAAATGCAGTATAAATTGGGAAGCGCTTTCCTGGCTAGATACTGCTAATTTTTTGCTAAATCGTTTTAACAGATCTATCTTATACAATTCTTTATAATATGTCAATTAAATTCAGATAAAATCATGAAAAATACCGGAATGCTTTGCCCCGTGGATAGTTAAAATATCATGTACTTTGTAAGGATATATTTTTGCCTTGAATGGGCTTAACAGCGGCTCTGTAAAATGTAAGTAAGGAAGGCTGGATATGTCAATAAAAGGTTAGATAAATCTTCGGCTTTATAAAATATTGTAGATTTTTTAACTATTCGTCATTTTTCGCCATGTTTTTTTGAATCTTTTTACTAATAGCCGGATTCATCCTTAACTATTTCCTCTATCATGTTGCACAAATTTATATTTTTAGTTTTTATATGCATATAATGTAGATTTTATGCTGTTGCTGTAGTATAATGTAAGCTACAGTATAATTTTCCCAGTTTAGCCGCGTAAGGATAATATAATCACACACAGGAGGAACTCATTATGAAAAAAACCCGCAGCATCAAATTCCGATTGATTATAACATTTTCTTTACTGGCCATTATATCCAACCTTTCCGTAGGCTTAATCTCCTCCAGACTTACTGCAAGCTTATTCATGAAAACTGCCAAAGACCAGACCTTAACAATGACCAAAGAAGGCGCCAGGCTTATAGAAAGTCGTATGCGCACACATATGGTCTTTCTTGAAGCAATTGCCATGCAGGATGAATTCCGTTCGATGAATATTGATGTGTTATTGAAGCATTTAGTTAATTATAAATCCCAGTCCGACTTTCTTGATATGGCTGTTGTAACAGCTGACGGTACAGCTTATTATACCGACGGTAGCACAGCACAGTTAGGTGACAGGGAATATATTATAAAAGCCTTTGAAGGCAAATCCAATATCTCCGATGTTATAATCAGCCGTGTTACAAGTCAGCCTGTCATCATGGTAGTGGCTCCGATTAAAACAGACCAAAAAATTGTGGGGGTATTAATCGGCAAACTTGACGCAAATACACTCAGCAATATGACCAAGGACATAAGAAACGACAACTTGGGATATTCATACATAATCAACAATAAGGGCTGTATCATGGCTCACGATAATGAAAGCCTGGTCAGACAACAAATCAATCCGGTTGAAAAAATGGAAAGCGATGAGACCTACACCGACTGGGGAAAGGCTCTGTCAAGCATTCTGGAGCAAAAGGCGGGCATTATCGTACATAATATTGTAAATGAAAACAAGATTAAAGAAACTTACTATGCAGGCTTTAGCCCTATTCCGGGAACCAACTGGATATTTGTAAACTCTTCTAATGAAAATGAACTGCGTAAAAACTTCTCTAAGGGCCGGTCCGGCATGCAGGTCGTTATATATTCCTTCCTGATAGTAAATGTTATTGTCGTTTACTTTGTGGGTAAGAGAATTACAAAATCCATAACAGATATTACGGTCCTTACCGAAAAAATAGCCTCTCTGGACATATCAGGTAACATTCCCGACAGGTTGCTGAAATTAAAGGATGAAACCGGAATTCTGGCAAGATCCATGCAGAAAATTGTTGATAGCTTACGAAAAATTATTAAGGAAATTACAGATTCTTCATTGAATGTAGCTTCGACAGCTCAGGAGCTGACAGCCAGTGCACAACAGTCGGCTGCTACTATTGAAGAAATATCCAAAGCTGTTGGAAATATAGCCACGGGAGCCAGTGAACAGGCAAAAAACACTGAAATCGGCTCCAGGTACGCAGCCAAGCTTGGTGAAATCATAGATTTGAACAAAACTTTGATGAATGATATGAACAAGGCTGCCGATAAGGTAACAAAAGTAGTTGAAGAAGGTTTAATCGAGGTCGAAAAACTGGCTGCCATATCAAATCAAAACAGCCAGGTATCCAAAGAGGTCTACAATATAATAATTCAAACAAGCGACAGTACCGGTAAAATTGGAGAAGCAAGCAATGTCATCGCAGCTATTGCCAAACAGACCAACCTGCTTGCCCTGAATGCATCTATTGAAGCAGCAAGAGCCGGTGAAGCGGGAAAGGGCTTTTCTGTGGTCGCTGCAGAGATCAAGAAGCTGGCGGATCAATCAGCCGCATCTACAGAGTATATTAATGGAATCCTAAGTGAGCTTCAAACTCATGTAGCCAAGGCTGTCGAGGGTATTAACAATGTCAACATCATATCCCAACAACAGCTTGATAGCACCATTGATACCAGAAAGCGATATGAAGCCATAAAACGCGCCACAATGGATACGGAAGAAGCTATAGATAAGCTAATGAAATCTGAAGTTGAGATCGTCAACGCTAAAAATGAAATTCTTGATATGCTGCAGGATCTGTCAGCAATTGCCGAGGAAAATGCAGCCGGAACCGAGCAGGCTTCATCTGCTATGACCGAACAAAACAGCTCCATGGAGGAAATATTTAAATCCATCGAAAGACTGGCCCGGCTGTCGGAAAACCTGCAGGAAATTATCAGAAGATTTAAGCTTTAAATTTAGCATTTTGTAATTATAATAAGTGCTCTTAGCCATACTAAATAGGCATTCATTAAAATAGCGTGTACAGCCTATCAGGCCTGTACACGCTATCTCCTTATACTGACGATCATTCATTAAAAAAAATGTGTATTTTTCTGTCTGCCTCTTCAATCAATTTTTCCAAATCAATCTAATCCATCAGGTATTTTTTAAAGTCCTTCATAAACACATCATCTGGCAGAGTGAACACAATTTCTACTTTTAATCATTCCAGACAACGGGCCAGCCTTTCCTTATCAAGTAGCTTAAAGCTGTTGGCGTAAAAATCTATCAGGCCTTCTTCCTTCATTTTTGCCAGCTCCCTGCACATCGAGGTGCGGGACACATTAAGATAGGCTGCCAGCTCAGTCCGGTTAAGCACGATCTGGAACATATTGCTGTTATGTTCCTGGGCCTCACTCAACAGGAAGCTGGCCAGCTTCTGCCTCATTCCCTTAAAAGCCAGAAGCTCCAACTTTTTGTTAAGGTTTAAATTCTTCTCACCAAGAACAGCCATCATGTTCCTGATTAAACTGATATGATATACGCAGCTGTTACCGCAGGAGCGTATGATTCTTTCATAAGGTATGGTGAGGATCTTGGCATCCTCCTTAACCTGAACCGTGACCGGAGAAATACGATTTACCGTACATACAATCCCTTCTCCAAACATATCTGCGGGGCCAAGCAGAGCCACTATATGCTTGTTGCCCGCCAGGCTTTCCTTAGCCACTTCTATTTTCCCTGAAAGAATTATTCCTATATAATTTACCTCATCACCTGCTAGAAAAACATATTCATCAGCCTCCAGACTCTTAATCTGGGCTCCCAGGCAGTTCATAAGGTTGGCAAAATCCCTCTCCCCCATATTGCGAAACAGGGCGCATTTTTTTAATATCGGATAATATTGCTCCATATTCCTTCCCCTTCTTAATGTGACTTCCATACTTTTTCATACCCATGCAACATTATGGAAATTAAATTGTAGCTATGGCTACACTTTTTTATGTTCAGATGTATTATACTGCACTTAGCTCAAGGAAATCAATAAAAATTTAAAATACAGGCCGAAGGGCGGAAAGGAAATCAGATTATGGAGAATTTAATGTTTTGTTATCAATGTCAGGAGACAGCCGGCTGCACAGGCTGTACAAAATTCGGAGTTTGCGGCAAATCACCCGATTTGGCCAGAATGCAGGATTTGCTCGTCTATGTTACAAAGGGACTTTGTGCAGTAACCACCAGACTCAGACAGCAGGGTCAGAGCGTGTCTGCAGAGGTAAACCACTATATTACAATTAATCTCTTCACCACCATCACCAACGCGAATTTTGATAATGAGATTTTTTATAAGAGAGTTGCAGAAACCTTAAAAATTAAAGATGAGCTGCTTAAAAAGGTGGAAAATGCAGACACCCTTCCCGAAGCAGCCTTATGGTCTGCCGCAAGACGTGATGAGCTGGATGCCAAGTCATATCAGGTTGGTATTCTGACCACAAAGGATGAGGACATAAGAAGCCTCAGGGAATTAATCACATATGGCTTAAAGGGCCTGGCCGCATACATGAAACACGCAAATGAATTAAATTATGACAGCGAAGAAATCTGTGCCTTTATGCAAAAGGCTTTGGCTGCTACTTTGGATGAGTCTTTGACTGTCGATGATTTGATTGCGCTTACAATGGAAACAGGAAAATTCGGTGTTGACGGAATGGCTCTGCTGGATGCAGCCAACACCGGCACCTATGGCAATCCCGAGATTACCAAGGTAAACATCGGTGTAAGAAACAGACCCGGGATCCTTGTTTCAGGCCATGACCTGAGGGATCTGGAGCAGCTTCTTGAGCAGACACAGGGAACAGGCGTGGATGTTTATACCCATTCCGAGATGCTTCCCGCCCATTATTATCCCGCATTCAAGAAATACGACAACTTTGTAGGCAATTATGGCAATGCCTGGTGGAAGCAAAAGGAAGAGTTTGAAGCCTTCCGTGGTCCTATTCTTATGACCACAAACTGCGTCGTACCTCCGGCTGCATCTTATAAAAACAGGCTGTTTACAACAGGCGCCGCAGGAGTAGCAGGCTGTGTCCATATCGACAGGGATGAAAATGGCCATAAGGACTTCTCTCAGGTTATTGAACTTGCCAAGACCTGCGAACCTCCGATAGAGCTGGAGCGGGGTGAAATCATCGGCGGCTTTGCCCATAATCAGGTGCTGGCTCTTGCTGATAAAATAGTCGAAGCTGTAAAGTCCGGCGCTATCAGAAAATTCTTTGTTATGGCCGGCTGTGACGGCAGACAGAAGGCAAGAAACTACTATACCGACTTTGCCAAGGCTCTTCCTAAGGATACGGTTATCCTGACAGCAGGCTGCGCAAAATATAAATACAACAAGCTGGATCTCGGCGATATCGGTGGAATTCCCAGAGTCCTTGATGCCGGTCAGTGCAATGACTCCTACTCACTTGCATTAATTGCTCTTAAGCTTAAAGAGGTATTTGAACTGCAGGATATCAATGAGCTTCCAATCGCCTTCAACATAGCATGGTATGAGCAAAAGGCTGTTATTGTCCTTCTTGCACTGCTTTACCTAGGAGTAAAGAATATTCACCTTGGTCCCACACTTCCGGCCTTCCTGTCCCCGAATGTAGCCAAGGTATTGGTGGAGAACTTCGGTATCGCAGGCATTGGTACAGTGGAAGACGATATTAAGCTCTTCCTGGAATAATCCTGCAATATAAAGGAGAAATTATTAGATGAGCGCATTTCTTGGACCAATACATTATTGGTTGTATAATAAAATCATACGCCAGCAGCAGCTGGTGGAGGAGCTTTTCTCCCTGGGCAAAGAGCAGGGTATGGACCTGGAAGCGGAATGTCAGGCCATCTATGGCAGCTTTGAAAAAAAGCCCCTTGAGGAAATGATTGACCACTACAATATCCATGGCTGGCTGCAGGAGCGTGTTTCCCAGGTGGAATACCAATATGCTTACTGCATAACCAGGCTTATAAAGTCCAACTCCGATATACACAAGACTCTTATAAGTATCCATAAAAGCAATGGAACCAAACTGGCTCTGATGCTAAAGGAAAAGAATCCGAATGCAATCGGCATATTCAAGGCGATTTCAGACAATCTTCTCGACGGAATGCCCTGTGATCATGCCAACCGAGTGCTGGAGCAGTCGGAGGATAAGATTGTCTGGCAAAAAGACCTATGTGTCCATAGCAGCTACTGGAATGAGGTAGGTGGAGATGTAAAGCTCTATTATGACCTCAGAGATGCCTGGCTGATGGGCTTGGCAAACGAGCTGGGCTTTAGCCTGGAAAGACCTGATGAAAAAACCTATTGCATAAAAAGACTTGTATAAATAGCAGGCAACAGTGGAGGCTAAGCACTCTGATAAAGGGTGCATAGCCTCCTAATGAATATAATCAATTAAAAAGGAGTTAGTGAATATGGATAGCATTAAGATTATGATGGAGGAGCATCAGTACATCCTCAGAATGCTGAAGGTGGTCCGAAGCGCCTGCTACAGAGTGATGAAGGGCGAAGCTATAAATTATGAAGATTTCAACCATATGATTGACTTTATACGTCAGTATGCAGACAATCATCATCATGGCAAGGAGGAAAAGTTCCTCTTCAGTGAGATGGTAAACAATCTCGGCCCTGTGGGAAATAAGCTAATTACACATGGCATGCTTGTTGAGCATGATTTTGGCCGTCTTTATATAAGTGAGCTTAAGGAGGCTCTGGAACGTGTCAAAAACGGTGACGACGAAAGCCGCCTTGATGTCATTGCCAATGCAATCGGCTATACCCATCTTCTGAAAAGGCATATTGAAAAGGAAGACAGCGTTGTCTACAGCCTGGCACAGCGTCAGCTTCCAAAGGAAGTTATGGTTCTGATAAATGAAAGGTCCGCCGAATATGAAAAAAATGCCCAGGCTCAGGGTATCCAGACACATTATATAGAAATTCTTAACGACCTGGAGCAAAGATATTAATAAAGATATTAATAATACAGCATAAAGGTTATTATTATAATTTATAATCCAGTAAAAATTCTTAATACAAACCTGGATAAATAGCTCCATTTGCTAGAAAATACTCTTTAACTTATATAAATTTCATCTGCTGATAATTAAATAGATCTATCTTCTGATAAAGCCCTGTACTCCGACAATTATACAAAGTACAGGGTTTTAAATTTTATAGTGCCTTTAACAGATTTTACATTAATTTAGCATTTATTCCTTTACCACTGCTGTGCTATAATATATTTAACATTTTAATCAGCCGGCAGGCCCCAAACCTATATACATAGATTATATGCCGTAAAAATGTTATGAAGGGATGTCATTCCTTATGATTGATGTCAATTCAATAAAGAAATACCTTTTAATACAAGGCGATTGTATGGAAAAAATGAAACTTATTCCCGACGACAGCATAGAGCTCATACTTTGCGATCCTCCCTATAATCTGTCGAAATACTCTACCGGAAATATGAAATTCGAATGGCGAAACACCATTAACAATGACGTAGCCGAATGGGACAAGGTTGAACTCAATCCTGCCGATTTTGTGGAGGATTTTTTGCGCATACTTTCCCCCACCGGCAACATTTTCATATTTACCAGCTATAACATGATTGGAAAATGGCATGATGTTTTCGACAAGTATTTTGATACCTTCCAGTTCATGGTTTGGCACAAAACCAACCCTGTTCCAAATGTGCGCAAAAGCTCATTTCTCAACAGCTGCGAGCTTATTGTCTGCATGTGGAACAAGGGCCATACCTGGAATTTTACCAAACAAAGCCAGATGCATAATTTTATAGAATGCCCCAAATGCATGGGCAGGGAACGCATTAAAAATCCCAAGCATCCTACCCAAAAGCCTCTTGCGGTGCTGAAGCATATTATAGAGATCGCCAGCAACGAAAATGACATTGTTCTTGATATGTTTATGGGCGTGGGCTCCACCGGTGTTGCCGCCCTCCAGCTAAAACGCCGCTTTATCGGCATTGAAATTGATAAGGATTACTTCAAGGCCTGCGTAAAGCGCATGGCGGAAATAGAGCATCTAAGTTAATTCTCCTGTTAATTCACTCTCTCTTTGACTTAATTTTACTCAGCTCTTGCACATATTCTGTCGTCACCCGTAATAACCCACTGGTGAGTCTTTATATGGTATTTGATATTAATTAGCTGCAAGCGGTCTCCCCTCAATATGTTGCATCTGAAAAGCATCACAGGAACCCCGGCATATTTCTCCTCTCTGCAGGACAGCACCTCCACTATCTTATAGGTATACAGGCTGCCCTCCTCATCCTCAATCCGGATGTAATTAGGCTTAATTCTTCCCTCTACATTAAAGCTTGCTATTACATCAACCGGCATATGAAGCATACTATCCCTCCACTACTCCTTAATACCATTTCCATAGTCAGGCCGGCGCTTCTCAGGTGCTACGCCTCCGGCCATATGATATACGGGATTCTTCAGAAAAACAGCCCTCATTATGGAATCCTCCCCATACCTTTCCCGTACCATATCCACCGCCCTGTCCAGCTTTACATACCTTTCATAACGGTCCAGGTCAAACAGATTCATCTGTCTATCGGCGCTACCATACACAACCTTTCCGGTGTGTATACCCAGCTTGCGGATGGGAGTGCCGTCCCATAGCTCATCAAAAAGGATGCAGGCAGCACGATGTACCTCATTTGTTATATTTGTCGGACTAAAAAGGGTCATCTGATGTGTCTCATGCTTGAATTCATTATTGACAATTCCCACAGCCACAACCGATGCCATGGCATTATCAGCCCTCAGTCTGGTACAGACCGTCTCGGCAAGAGACAAAAGTATCATCTTGGCGGTATCGGGTCTGTCAACGTCAAAGGCAATGGTGGTTGAATTACCGTAACCCTTATTCTTTGGCGGCTCGTCCGATACCACCGACATGTCAATCCCATTTGCAAAGGCATATATAATCTGCCCGAACTTCTTAAAATGCGCCCGTAATATGTCAAGGTCGGTTTTAGCCAACTCCCCTATCGTATGGATTCCCAATGCATGCAGCTTTCTCTTTGTGGCATGTCCGACATAAAAGAGCTCATCCACCGGCAGGACCCACAGCTTTGACTCTATTTCCTCGGGGAAAAGGGTATGCACAAGATTGGGCTTTTTAAAATCGGAGGCCATCTTTGCCAGCACCTTATTCGTCGAAATCCCGATATTCACGGTGAACCCCAGCTCTTTTAATATCCTGTCCTTTATCAGGTTTGCAGCTGCAACCGGAGAGCCATACAAATGGGCGGTTCCTGTCATATCGCAGAAGGCCTCATCCACCGAATACTGTTCTACACAGGGTGAGTACTCCTTCAGAAGCTCCATAAGGGCCTTTGAACAAGCCTCATAAAGATCATAATGGGGCGGTACAACCACCAGCTCCGGACAAAGCCTCAGCGCATCTGCAAGAGTATCCCCGGTTCTTACCCCATACTGCTTCGCAGGCAGGGATCTGGCAAGGATAATTCCGTGCCTTTTCTTGACATCTCCTCCCACCGCCGAAGGGATCTGACGCAAATCCGTCTTCTCCCCCAGGATGTGCAGGCGATAAACAGCCTCCCAGCTAAGGAAGGCCGAATTGACATCTATATGAAAAATCAGTCTGTCCATGTACCCTCCTCCTTCCATATGTATTGCACACCCCGGATAGTCAGCGGCTTGTTAGCGGTTAAGCGTCTTTAAAAGGTCAAAAAATCGAACATAAGTTCTGTTTGTAGGGTTATTATATCAGAACTTATGTTCGATGTAAAGAGGGTTTATTTGGAGATTAATGTCTGTCAGCTAATGACTGCACTTACTTTCCTTATATTAATGTTAACACTGTCCCTTCCCATCCAGTGAACAGGCATTTGCCTTGTCGCCGAAGCTTTTCCTCGTCCCCTCCAGAAAATCGGACAGCTCAAAGGTCTTTCTTCCATCCTCCAGAATAAAGAAGGGAATACCTATTTTACCGGCCTCCTTTACCGGAACAAACAATTCATCATGATCACGATATGCCAGAAACTCCTTAAGAGTTGATATTTTCTCAGTTATATTTCTGTAGTCCAATTCTATATTGGAATATATTTTCAATTGCTCCTTTGCTTGTACACAGTCCGGACAAATGTCTGCGCCATACATGATTAACTTCATTAATGTCACCCTTTCTTAAATCCAATTGACGGCATCACAAACGAATTAAGTCTCAGATTATGCTCCTATCCGTCTTCTCACTAAATCCGGCTTTTAAAATGTCCACCTTTGTCCTTCCTTATCTATATCTATTATCGTTGTATAAGGATCTGTCGTTCTTGATTGCTTAAATTGCTGAATAATCTCTGCCTTTCCCCAAAAATGCATTGGAAACACATATTTAATCTTAGCTGTATGCAGCAGATATTCCATGCCCTGATCATAGAATTTTTCCTGTCTAGGATCCAATGGAACAAAAGCAAAATCTATCTCCATCTCCTTAAGATGCTCCATTTCCCGCTGGAAGTTGGCTGTCATATTGTTACTTTCCTGCTTTGAATCACCCTCCCATAGCCAAAGGTTAAGATCTCCGGCATGATAGGTGCTCTTTCCGTTATAGCTTAATAAAAATGCTACTCCGCAATCAGTTGATTTAAGTGTTTGCAAAATAATCCGATTACCTTCATTATCGTTAAGCTCATATCTGGTTGATGGCTTTACAAAGATGATTTTATTCATCATTTCATCTATTTTTTCTTTCGTAATTCCTATCTCCGGAAATTCCTTATGCTTCAGCTTTACATCAGATGATAATATATAAGTAATATCATGATGGCTTTCATAAAGCTGAAAAATCACCGGATTAAAATGATCTCTGTGATTATGGCTTACAAATACATATAATTTTTTATCCTTCTTAAGCTCAGGCAATTCGCCTTTATAATAATCAAAAAGCCAATAGCAGGAATCCCATTCCATCAAAAAACCACTGTGTCCGATATATGTAATTACCATAATAAAACACCTCCGTATTTGCTAAGCTTTGACGTAAGCAGCATCAAAAGCCGGCTCATGCCGGCATCCAGGCAAGGCCTTATACATCTTTACAACTTCTGTCAAGCAGTCGGTTCAGCAATAGGTCAAATCGTTGCTAAATACCTCCAGACCGACATGCGCTCCGGAGGTTTATTTACACTAATTTGTTACTATCTATAAATTTAAATATTTAAATAAATCTACACCACAAAATTCGATATTTCCTGTTCCAGCACCACGGAATGCTCCTTTGAGGCCAGCGCCTGCCCGGTTACCTTATCCGACAGGCCGGTTATCTCTGTAATTCTTTTCGCAATATCACCTGTACCCATTGCACCCTGGTTTGCAGCCTGCGCCACCTCATTGACTGCGAGCATTATACTCTCTATGGAAGCAAACAACTGCTGGGCAGTGGCGCTAAAATCGCTCATGATATTATCCATATAAGCCGCATCGTCATGATAATCCTGGGCCACCTTCACCAGCTGCTCAAAGCTGGCGGCTATATCCTTTGAAACAAATCCGAGAAGCTCCCTTGAGCTGTTTGAAAGATTAGTCATTGCATCGGTAATTTTATCTGTAACCGACAGTATCCTTGCGGCTGCAGCCCTCGACTGTTCCGCAAGTCCTCTTATTTCATCGGCAACAACCGCAAAGCTCCTTCCGCTTTCTCCTGCTCTTGCAGCCTCAATTGAAGCATTAATCGCCAGAAGATTGGTCTGTGCGGTAATTCTCAGGATTGTGTCTGTTAACAAATTAATATCCGAAATCACCTGAACATCCTCCAGGGCCTGTGCCATCTTCTTCTCAATATCAGACCGCATGGCATCGGTTTTTTTCTGGAATTCAAATATATTCTGCTTTGTCTCCTGTGCTTTCGAGCTGATATCAACCACCTGCCGTGCAGCCTGTTGCGATCTTTCGGCTATCATTTTTGTTGCAGCTTCAATTTCAGAGGATGTTGCGCTCATCTGCTGTGCGGCAGCCGCAGTCTCCTCCATATTGGCCGCCAACTCCTGACTTACCGCAGCCACCTCCATAATATTGTCATTCAACTGCTTCATATCATCACTGATATAATGCACTGCTTCAATTATACTGTCAGCCGAGCTCTTTGCACTGGAAACCAGCCTTGCCACAGCCCTTTTCATGCTGTTAAGCTCTCCGGCCAGCAATCCGAAATCATCCTTTCTGGCAACAAAAGCTTCCGGCAGTTCACCGGTAAAATCCCCTGTCGACAGCCTTCTGAAATAATCGCGTATAATTGAAAAGGATTTATTTAGATCATGGGAAATATATAAGGCTATTCCTCCTGCAGTTAAAATTGATATTAAAAAGATAAGCACATAGCCGGCTATAATTTTATTAACCTGTGCCTGCTCCTGTTCCTTGAAAGTATTAATATAATTATCTATATAATCGGTATAATTTCCTGTTCCCACTACCCATTCGAATGGTTCAAATGCAAGGCTGTAGCTCCTTTTTGGTGAGGCTTGTGTTTCATTTGGTTTCGGGAACCAGTAATCGGTATAGCCGCCGCCTTCTTTTTTACCGTTTTCTATTATTGCCTTAATTAATGGGAAACCGTTAATATCTACCTGATTAATTCGGTTTTTGCCTTCTTCATCCCTTCCAAGGTACACCACATTTACACCCTCATAGGTATCGATCCAGAAATAGCCGTCCTGTCCATAGCTCATCTTTCTTACCAGGTCCGCAGCAATCAGCTTGGCCTCCTCCAAATCATATCTGCCTTCCTCATAGCCGTCATAAACTGCCTCAAGCATAGATATAACACCTTCAACCAGATTCTTAACATTAGTGTCATAATCCTGACGAATGCTTTCTTCCATCAATTCCAAGCTCTTTTTCATGGAGCTTTTTTGGTTAATGACAGCCACAGTTGCGGTCAAAATTGCGACTGCCATAAGAAGCATAAGCAAAAGCAGAATTTTTGTTTTTACCTTTATATTATTCAGCTTCATGGCGGCGTTCCTCCTGAATATAAATTGCATTTATGTTCTGATTTTATACTGAACTGTAAGAAAAATCAATAATAATATTAATATCTATTATTATTTTTATTTTATAGGGAGAATATTATAAAATGTCTTATAATGCCTACATTATTTACACTGCCTTGGTATATTAATTTAAATCCATAGCATAGCTTGTTTTAGCAAGCTCATGGTTCTTCAAAAATTCCTCCGTACTATATTCGGCGGCTCTTGTATGACAGGAAAAATCCTGGTCATTCTTAAGGAAAAAGTCATAGCTTATAATATCCTTTCCACTGCCGCCGATGGGATCATCCCAGGTCAGATCAATGTTATACCATTTGTCCTCCAGCTTTACGATATTCCACACATGCTCCTCCGTTCCCGCTGAACCTGCAATAATCCTGGATTCAATTCCTGCGTCGGTAAACAGCCTGTAGGCAACCGCAGCATATCCCAAACATACCGCACTATTTTCTGCAAAAACATCATAAGCGCTATACCTGGTCAGTGACTGATCATAGTTTGCTATAGCTATAACATAGTCATGTATAGCCTTTATCTTATCAAAATCAGAGACATTGCCTATATCGAGAAAGGCAAGCGTATCTGCCAGATACTCCTCAAGAAAAAGCTCCTGCTCCGCTGTTGTTCTGTATTCCGCGGCAAAATGCAGCCTTGCCCTTCCACTCCCAAGAATTGACCAGTGGGCATCCCAGCGTATGACAGTTGCCTTCAGATAGTCGGCATCGGCTGATGTGGACTTATCATCAATTAAAGCAGCCGCATTTAAAAAATCATCATCCTCCAGCATTTGCTCCAGAGTATCCTTATCCATAATTATAGTAAACTCACTCTTCCGTGCCATGAAATTATCCCTGATATGACGGATTGCATCCTCCTTGTCATACAAGGTATCAGTCTGCCGCTCAAGACCTGTCCATATATAAAGCAGGGCAATGAAAAAAACAATAGCCTTTTTGATCATATGCCTCTCCCCCGGATATAACGAATACGTTCTATAACAAATTCATATGATCATTTTACTTTTTTCGACAAATTATATCAATAGGAGCTTATTAGCTAATTTCAAAACAGGCTTAGTTGTCCATCCGTTGCTTCCCTTACCAGCATAGGGGGAGTGCGCCGGAGCATTTCGAATGCCGCCTGGCTGTCCATAATCCAGTCCCTTATCTCATTTTTAGGAATTACAAGAGGCATACGATCATGCACATCTATGATTGATTCATTGGCTGCCGTAGTCAGGATGACATATCTCAGCTCTTCATTGTGAAAGGTAAATAATCCGGCCATATACAGAGCAGTCGTCCCCTCCATACGAAACAGATATTTGCGTTTGCTTTTGTCCCACTCGTAAAAGCCCGTGGAAGGAACAATACAGCGCCTGTTTTGCAGGCATTCCCGGAAGCTTCTCTTCTCATGGGCGGTCTCCGCCCTTGCATTAATTATTACTCCCTTATCATTGAATTTTGGGAAGCCCCATATAGCCGCCGCAGGGGACAGCTCCTTTCTTTCCTCTATCAGTATGGGAGCCAGATTTGTCGGAAATATCTCGCCGGTTTTAATGGTCTTTCCCTGTATCTTGGCATTTAGCTGCTCAAGTATCTCCAGTACCTCATCACTTTGCTCAACTGTAAAATTATATCTTCCACACATACTCATATCCCTGCTTTCATGTATAATATCGGTTTATTTTATTGGACCGGGCACAATTCCCCTGACAGCCAAATATTTTCCCTGTTAGAAGTATTTTATAATATCTCCCTTTATTATGAAAGCTGTTTTAGTGCTTCACTAAAACTTGCCTTACTTTTTAAGATCTACCAGGCGGGCAGGGCTTAGTCATAACCCGGCCTTTGTCAGACAAAGAGACCGCCTGCTGCCAGTAAAATTCAGCCGCCGAAATAGTGAAAAGATATTTGACTTTTTATTAAATTGGATTATTATATTGTATGTGCGTATAAAATTCAAGGGTTGTTCTCGCAGCAAATGCATTATTTCAGCGTATTCGTGCTTTTCATATATAAGTCGGACTCAAACACCCTCACACATAGCTGTTTTTATCTTATAAGGAAATCCCTTCGAAGCTTCCTATAAGATAAAATAAAACTTCAAATAATATTAATGAACGCATAAGAGGAGGATTTCCCTGATGAAATTAGGTTTCGATCCACAAAAGTACATGGAGGAGCAATCTAAGTATATTCTTGAGCGTGTTAATAATTATGACAAGCTCTATCTTGAGTTTGGCGGCAAGCTGATAGGGGACAAGCATGCTAAGCGTGTTCTGCCGGGCTTTGATGAGGATGCCAAAATCAAGCTGTTGCAGAAGCTAAAGGACAAGATTGAGATTATTATCTGTGTATACGCAGGTGATATTGAACGCAATAAAATCCGTGGTGATTATGGCATTACCTATGACATGGATGTTATGCGCCTGATTGACGACTTCCGCTTTTACGGGCTGGAGGTAAACAGCGTTGTTATAACCCGCTACAGCGAGCAGGCGGCTACCCAGATTTTTATTAACAAGCTGAAACGTCGTAATATCAAGGTCTACACCCATGCTCCCATACCCGGTTATCCTGCCGATGTTGATACCATTGTCAGTGAAAATGGTTACGGAATTAATCCTTATATCACTACTACAAAACCAATCGTTGTTGTAACCGCTCCCGGTCCCAACAGCGGAAAGCTTGCCACCTGCCTCAATCAGCTTTACCATGAGTACAAAATGGGACGCAATGCCGGATATTCCAAATTTGAGACCTTCCCCATCTGGAATATACCCCTGAAGCACCCTGTTAATCTTGCTTATGAGGCTGCTACCGTCGATCTCAAGGATGTTAACATGATAGATAATTTCCATTTTGAGCGTTATAATGAAATCGCAGTAAATTATAACAGGGATCTTGAAATGTTCCCGGTAATCAAGCGCATTATAGAAAAGATTACAGGCAAAGAATCAGTATACCAGTCACCTACCGATATGGGTGTCAACAGGGCCGGCTTTGGTATAATTGACGACAAAGTGGTTTCCGAAGCGGCCAAGCAGGAAATTATCAGACGTTACTTTGCTACTGCCTGCGACTATAAGAAGGGGCTGCTGGATGAGGATTCCATGACCCGGATGAAGGTTATCATGGAAGAGGTAGGCTTAAAGCAGGAGGACAGAAAATGCGTGCTTCCTGCGAGGGAATATGCAGCAAAGCTCAGGGAGAACAATGATAATGAGAATATTCCTGTTATAGCCTTTGAATTTGAGGATGGCAAAATCATCACCGGCCGCAGCTCCGCCACCATGGACTGCGTTTCCGCAGCCATACTGAATGCCATAAAATATCTGGCCGGTATCAGCGATGAGATTTACCTTCTGTCTCCGCTAATTCTCAATACAATCAGAGATCTTAAGGAAAAAGATTTAAAGAGCAAGATAACATATCTCAATGCCAATGAGATCCTGATTGCCCTCAGCATATGTGCGGTAACAAATCCAACCGCCCAGCTGGCTTATGAAAAGCTGTCATTGCTTCAGGGAGTGCAGGCCCATTGCACGGTAATGCTTAACCGCAATGACGAGCAAATACTAAAAAAACTGGGCATTGATGTTACCTGTGACCCTGTATATCCGTCAGAAAATCTCTACTATATATAAAGTATAAGAAAATAGTATTTTGTCAGGGCATATTTGATTATATAAATAAACAATGCTGATAAAACCAAAACAGAACAACAAAGGCTGCAGGCAAGCGGTTCAGGAAGTTTTCAGACCTCCTTCTTCCGCCTGACTGCAGCCTATATATTTATATTATATAATGTCCTTCAATTTAGTAATTAACAGCAAGCTTGTGGCAATTTTAACCCTTCCCCACTAATCCTTAAGGGAAATGGCATCCCATACCTCATTATTTATTACAACCTCATAATTCTTTGACCATTCTGAGAAAATCCTGCCAAACTCATTAAAACGTCTTTCCTCTATAATATCTTCCTTAAGCTGGAGTGTGGCGTCCTCATTATAATCGGTTACACAATAGATAATATGCCAGCCGTAATCTGTTGTGATAACATCACTAACCTCACCTGTATTCAAAGAAAGAGCAGCCACTGCAAATGCGTCGGCATATTCCTTGGGAGGATTGTTCCTGCCAAAGGTGTATTCGATTTTTTCTGCCTGAGTATTGGCTTCTGCCAGAGAATAAAAATCATTTGTCTCCTTGGCGCTGGCCAAAAGCTCCAGCACCTTGTTATAGGCCTCATCCCTTTCCTGTACCGGTAGTGGTACCCTGTTGCCGTCATTGTCCAGACTCGTACTATATATGAGGATATGCTGCACCGTCACCTGTCTTGCCTCATAATCGGACACCCTGGTATCAACATTAATCGTCTTTTTTTCAAATACCTTTTCGGCCAGCAGATTATCCGAATACACCTGCCTTAACAGCTCCTCGGTAATATGATATTTTTCCTTATCCTCCTGGGTAAGTCCGTTATAGTGCTCCTTCGCATAAGCATTTGCCTGGGCTATCTCATCCTCTTCCAGTACAATTCCTTCCTTAAGCGCTTCGGATCGGATTATCTTAAGTTCAATAATCTGATCCATCACCTCATCCTTCAGCATCTTACCAAAGGTCACACCGTCACCCTTTATGTCCACATCCCATATTCCTTTTCCGTATTCTGCTTCATAACCTGCCTGGGCGGATTTGAGATAAACCATTGCCTCATTATAATATACCTTCGTATCACCAATGATAGTCACCAGTTCACCCGCACCGGTATTCTCCAGAAGTTCCTCAGCCTGCTTTTTGCCGTTCGCCTTAAAATACGACAACTGCACCACGGTGTTGCTATCGCCGTCATAGGTGACATAAAGCTCCTTGCCATCCTTAAGATATGAATATATAACAGTTCCATTTTCATCATTTACAGTTCTTGTGAGTTCGCTGCCGAAAACCCCCTTCAGCAGCTCGTCCACCTCCTCCTTGCCCATCCCCACCTTAACGCCATATACCATGTAATTCATGGCCTTTTTTAGCAGAGTTATCTGTATGATGGAATTATCCTTTTCCATAACCTGCAGTATATCCTTTGCCAGATATACTCCATTGCTTTGCTCCTCCAGCTCAAGGCCAATTTTTTTCTCAAGACTTTTTACGGATTTGCCCATATAATTGGTCAGTTCATTGTCATCCGTTTCACCACTGCAGGCAGATAACAGAATTGAAAACACACAACACAATATGATGAGCAGATATTTTCCACCTTTGTACATCACATATCTCCTTTCATGAATATGGCGCAGGCATCCGGCCATGCTCATTCTAACTTGCCAATCAAATACCTATTCCTTATTCAGGGCCTTTATATCCTCAAGAAGTGCTTTTATATATTCAAAGCTTGTGTGGCTTTCAGCTTTGCCCTTGTTTACGGCAGGCAACTTGTATTCAAAGCATGGCTCCGGCTGGGGGATGAATTTAAGCTTGCCTTTATATCTAGTCACCAGTTCCGGTATTTTTTCAATCGCCAGCTTTGCCTTCGGATACATCATAAGCCTGACATCATGGCCCTTTTGTGACAGAGCCATTACATAAGCCTGATGGCAAAGAGCCTTAATCAGGGCAATGTGCAGCAGATTATTCACCGCAGTAGGCATATCACCAAAGCGATCGATCAGCTCCTCCTGCATATCCATCATTTCCTCTTCATTCTCAATATCAGCAATTCTCTTGTAAATGTCAAGCTTTTGCATCTCATTTTTAATATAGGAAGCGGGAATATATGCATCTATATCCATGTCCACCGTGGTTTCAAACGCTTCCTCCTCCACAGTTTCCCCCTTGAGGGATTTAATGGCGTCATTAAGCATCTTGCAGTACAAATCATAGCCTACTGCCTCCATATGGCCGCTTTGCTCCGCACCAAGAAGATTGCCTGCTCCCCTGATTTCCAAATCCCGCATGGCAATCTTGAAGCCGCTGCCCAATTCGGTAAATTCCTTGATGGCATGAAGCCTTTTTTCTGCCACTTCCTTAAGCATCTTATCCCTGCGATACATAAGGAAAGCATAGGCTGTCCTGTTGGAACGACCTACTCTGCCTCTCAGCTGATATAGCTGGGACAGTCCCAGCCTGTCGGCATCATCTATAATTATGGTGTTGACATTAGAAATGTCCAAGCCGGTTTCAATAATCGTTGTTGAAACCAGTACGTCAATTTCACCCGATATAAAATCAAACATAATCTTCTCAAGCGTACGTTCATTCATCTGTCCATGGGCATAGGCTACATTTGCCTCAGGCACCAGCTTTGCAACCTTATCGGCCACCTCATCGATTCCATTTACCCGGTTATAGACATAATAAACCTGTCCGTCCCTGGCCAGCTCCCTGCTGATTGCCTCCCGGATAATTTCATCATTATGCTCCAGTACATATGTCTGTATAGGCAGCCGGTCAACCGGAGGCACATCAAGAATGCTCATGTCTCTTATGCCCACCAGGCTCATATGGAGGGTCCTTGGTATAGGTGTGGCGGTCAGGGTAAGCACGTCCACATCCTTCTTCAGCTGCTTAATCTTCTCCTTGTGGGCTACACCAAAGCGTTGTTCCTCATCAACTATAAGCAAGCCAAGGTTTTTAAATTTTACATCGGATGATAATACCCGGTGGGTTCCCACCACTATATCCAGGCTACCCTTTTTAAGCCTTTCTATTATTTTCTTTTGCTCCGCGGCTGTCCTGAAGCGTGAAAGCACGTCTATACTTATAGGATAATCCATCATTCTCTGTACCAGGGTATTATAATGCTGCTGGGCAAGGATAGTGGTGGGCACCAAAAAGACCACCTGCTTGCCGTCGGACACAGCTTTAAAGGCTGCCCTTATGGCAACCTCCGTCTTGCCATAGCCGACATCCCCGCATATTAGACGATCCATTATCTTTTTGCTTTCCATATCTCTTTTAACAGCTTCAATTGCAGCAAGCTGACCCTCTGTTTCCTCATAAGGAAATGCTTCCTCAAATTCCTTCTGCCATACGGTATCCGGGCTGAACGCAAAGCCCTCCTTTGCCTGCCTTTGGGCATAAAGCTCCACCAGCTCCTTTGCAATTTCCTTAACCGCCCCTTTAACCCTGGCCTTTGTATTCTTCCATTCTACGGAGTTAAGCTTGTTGAGCTTGGGCTTTCTACCTTCGGAGCCGGAATATTTCTGAATCACATCAAGGCCTGTTGCAGGAACATACAACACGCCTCCGCCACCATATTCTATTTTGATATAATCCTTCGTAATCTTGTCTACCTCAATCTTTTCAATGCCTCTGTATATACCCAGGCCATGGTTTTCATGAACCACATAATCGCCGGGGGTCAGATCAGAAAAGCTGTGAATTTTACTGCCTTCATAGCCGGGCTTTTTTCGTTTCTTCTTCTTCTTTTCCGCGCCGAATATATCGCTTTCCGAAATTATGACGAATTTAATCAGAGGATATTCAAAGCCTCTTTTTAAATTGCCATGGGCCACCATAATCTCGCCGCCCTGCAACACCCGATCCATATCCTCACTGTAAAATGCGTTGAGATTGAAATCCCTTAAATCCTCACTTAAACGCATGGCCCTTGTCCTGGAGCCCGACAGCAGGATAACCCGGTATTTATTCCTCTTCCAGTGTTCAAGATCCTTAACAAGGATATCGAAGTTCTTATGATAGGAAGCAACCGTCTGAACAGTAAAATGGTATTTCTTCTTAGGGACAATAAAGCTGTTTTTAGCCTCCATGGTGCTAATCAGGATGCTGTTTTTACCTGCCAGAAGGCTCATTACTTCCTTATAGCCATATATAACATCCATCTGACCGGGCAGTATATAGCCCTTTTCGATACGGCCAATCATTCCTTCACGGAACTCCGTCTCGACCGCCTCCCCTTTTTCCACCAGGCGGCCGGGTTCATCAAGAAAGAATATAGCATCCTCATTGCTGAAATATTCAAAAAAGCTCATTGTCCGGTCATAAAAATAATTAATGAAGCTCTCCAGCGACACAAAAGCCTGATACGACTCCAGCTCTTCCTTGAATTCATTGATTATGGAATGAATACGAGCCGCTTCCTCCGTCTTAAACTGCTCCCGCAGGCTCTTGTAGTATTTCTTCTCTTCTTCCTCAATCCTTTTAAGGCCTGCTCTTATCCGTTCTTCATCCGGAATGACCTCCTCCGCCGGATATATAATCAGGCTGTCGGCCTGCTCAATCGAACGCTGGCTGCTGACATCGAAGATGCGTATTGAATCAATCTCATCTCCCCACAGCTCTATACGGTAGGGGGCCTCCTCAGTCAGAGGAAAAATGTCAATAATACCGCCTCTTACAGCAAACTCACCCGGTGCTTCCACCTGGGCCTGCCTTATATAACCAAGGTGAACGAGGGCGGATGTAAACTCCTGCAGCTTTATTACGGAGCTTTGCGTAACCGTCAGTACACGCTCCTTTATCAGCTCAAGAGGCAGCAGTCTGTCCATTCCGCCATCCAACGTAACAATGATGGTGGAAGCCTTCCCTTCAATCAGTCTTTTCAATACCTTCAGGCGGTCCCTGACTATGGCATTGCCCCTTATGTCGGCACTGTAGAAAATGAAATCCTTAGCTGGATATATTAAAACCTCCTTGTCATAAAGGCGATAATCCTCATAAATTTCCTTTGCCTTTACTTCATTATAGGTAACGATAACCCTATACCTGAAGCCTTCGGCAAGTCCATGAATCAGATGACATTTTTGCGAATCTATACAACCGGTAACCTGCACCGGCAAGGCCTTCATTTTTATATTTTCCCTGATATCGTTAAATTCCTTAAGTTCCAGCAAGGGGGCAGTAAAGGTTTTCACCGGCATATCCTCCTGTAAAGGTCATGATAATCTGGTTTTTATTCACCTAGTTGATTTGAAATTTTTTCCTTTCGCAGGAATAAGAAATTGACCCTTTGGCTGCCAAAGGGCTATACCAACTATATATTCTAGTTAGCCATCTTTTTATTATATTTGTTCATTGCTGCATCTATACCGGAGCTTATAATCAGCCTGCAGGCATCGGCAGCATTTTTCAGAGCCTCACGGATAACCGGCTGCTCCTCATCCGTAAATCTGGACAAAACATAATCGGCCAGGTCCCAGCCCGGAGGCTTGTCACCGATGCCTATCCTGATACGGGCAAACTCATCCGTACCAAGCTGCTCAATAATGCTTTTCATACCTTTTTGGCCACCTGCGCTTCCCTTTTTGCGGATACGCAGCTGCCCAGGCTCAAGATTAATATCATCATATATAACAATAAGCTGATCCAGGCTTATTTTATAATAATCCACTAGCTCTCTTACACATAGGCCGCTTAGATTCATATAGGTCAAGGGCTGAGCCAAAAGTACCTTCTCGCCCTCTATCATACCGCTGCCGCAGATAGCCTTGTGCTTTCTGCTGTTTAAAGGAATATTGAAATCATCAGACAGTCTTGTAATCGCATCCCATCCGATGTTATGCCTTGTAGCCTGATGCTCCCTTTCCGGGTTTCCCAAACCAACTATTATATACATATATAAAATCCTTCCATTCTATATTATCTGAATTATCTAAATCAAACTATAAGTATATCATCCCGTTTTTTATCAGATAAGCCGCCAATATCGTGTACAAGGTATCTTTTGGTCAGGCTCTAATTGTAAAGTCTATATGATATAATATTATATTTCAATATCCCGGCGCAATAAAAATCTTAACAGATTCTAAACTGTTATGCCGCCTTATGAACAGCATACAAACTACTCCTTCATTCCTAAAAAGCCTGCGCTTACAGCACACTTACGGCGCATATGTCGGATAAGAATATTGTAAATGCTTCCTTTATTATTTATAATTAACATATGCAAAAGCGAATTATACCGGGCTGCAGCAGCTGCCTGCTGCGCTTTAATCCCATAAGGTAAAATAAACACGAAGGGTTGGTGTACACGATGAATTTAAGCAATAAAAAGCTGAAGCTGTGGTATAACACTCCGGCGACAGAATGGATTGAAGCCCTGCCTCTTGGAAACGGTAAATTGGGAGCAATGGTTTACGGAAATCCCTTTAATGAAACCATTCAGCTAAATGAAGAAACTATATGGAGCTCAGGAGCAAACAGATATGTAAACCCCAAAGCCAGGGAACTGGTTGAGGCAACTCGCCAGGCCATCCTTAAGGGAGCTCTGGCACAAGCAGGAGAATTGGCCAAAGCTGCTTACGAGGGCAATGATCAGGGGTCCTATCAAACCCTTGGCAATATCAGGCTCAGCTTTAGCTATGGCGATGGCAAGCAAACGGCATATCACAGCTACAGGAGGGAGCTTGATTTGGCCAGCGCCATATCAAGGGTGAGATATTGCATTGCAGGTGTAACCTATCGTATCGAAAGTCTGATAAGTGCAGTGGATAATTGCCTGGCAATGAGCATGAGCTCTACCGAGGGTATGAACATTAATCTTGAGGCGACACTGGACAGGCCGGATAACTTCAGTCTTGCCAAAGGCAGTCTGCCCCTGTCCCTGGTTATGAAGGGAAGCTGTGCCGACAACACAATCAACTACTGTGCAATGCTAAAGGTAATACCCAGCTTCCACGGATGGGGCAAAAAAGGCCGGGCGGTTGTAGAAAACAACAAGCTGCTGATTGAAAATGCCTCCAGCCTGATCTTCTACTTTGCCGCAGCTACAGATTACAATACCGCCGACCCCGAAAAAGCTTGTATGGAACGAATTGAGGCTGCTGAGAAGAAGGGCTTCGCTGCCATAAAAGCCGACCATATGGCCGAATACAGCCACCTGTTCGGCAGAGTGGACTTTTCGCTGGGTGAGGACAGGCTCTATGACTTTATTCCAACCAATGAAAGGCTTTTAAGGGTTGCCGAAGGAGATATTGACAATGGCCTGGTGGCATTATATTACCAGTACGGAAGGTATCTGCTTATATCCAGCAGCCGAAAGGACTCCGCCCTTCCCGCCAATTTGCAGGGTATCTGGAATAATGCCATGTACGCCCCCTGGGGCAGCAGATATACTATTAATATCAATACCGAGATGAACTACTGGCCGGCGGAGCAGTGCAATCTTTCCGAATGCCATGAACCCCTGTTCAGGCTTATAGAAAAGCTTAAGGAGCATGGCCGCATGATAGCCGACAAAATGTATGGTTGCAGAGGCTTTGCCGCCCACCACAACACAAATATATGGGGAGATGCCTCACCACAGGATAACTGGCCAACCTCTACCTATTGGGTTATGGGAGCTGCCTGGCTCTGCCTGCATCTCTGGGACAGATACGAATTTACACTGGACAAGGATTTTCTGGCAAAGGCTTATCCTACTATGAAAGAGGCATGCGAATTTTTCGTAGATTATCTTGTGGAGGACAGCAAGGGTAGACTTATTACCTGCCCCAGCCTTTCACCGGAAAACAACTATAAGACGGAGGACGGAACAATAACAGCTATATGCGCAGGACCTACCATGGACAGCTCAATCCTCAGGGCGCTGTTTTCCTCAACAATCAAAGCGGCCGATATCCTTGGCCTTGACGCTGAATTTGCCCGGGAGCTTGCCAGTCTTATGAAGCGACTGCCGGAATTGGAAATCGGCAAAAACGGCACCATCAAGGAATGGGCTGAAGATTATGAAGAGGTTGAGATAGGGCACAGGCATATATCCCATCTGTTTGCCCTGCATCCTTCAACCGAAATATCACCGGATAAAACACCTGAGCTTGCCCTGGCGGCAAAAAAGACCCTTGAGAGAAGACTTAGCCACGGAGGAGGCCATACCGGCTGGAGCTGCGCCTGGATTATCAATATGTTCGCCAGACTCTGGGATGCTGGTAATGCCCATAAATATGTCCAGACCATTCTTGCCAAATCAACCTATCCGAATCTCTTTGATGCCCATCCGCCTTTCCAAATTGACGGCAATTTCGGGGCAACAGCAGGTATCACAGAGATGCTTCTGCAAAGCATAAACGGGGTTATACACCTGTTGCCGGCATTACCCTGCGAGTGGCCGGAAGGCTATATCAGAGGACTTCGAGCAAGAGGAAATTATGAACTGGATATAGAATGGAATAATAACAGACTTACAAGCGCTGTGATCAAATCCTATTCATCAGGAGCCAGAAATGTAACGCTCAGGTTAAAGAACGCCCATGCCTATACTGTCAAATGCAACGGCCGTGCAATTGAGGTCACAGACCTTGGCAATGACCAGATAAGCTTTGAAATAACAGATGAGTCCGCATATGTAATCGAAGCGTAGGAAAAACGCAAACAGAGCATGAAGCAAATCAAATATTTGTGGGCAGAAATGTTATAAGTATTATTATAAAATATTACTATAAGGCACACTATGATAAAAAGGAAGCAGCCTTTGGCTGCTTCCTTTTTATCATACCATCTTTACTGTTCCTCAGCTGCATTCTCTGTCTTTTCTTCCGGTGCTTGTACTTCGGCCATCTCTTCTTCAGTCTGAAGAACTGCTTCGTACTTCTCAAGGATAATTCTTTGTATCTTATCCCTAGTATCGGAATTAATAGGATGAGCAATATCCCTATATTCACCGTCACCGGCTTTTCTGCTAGGCATAGCAATGAATAAGCCCTTATCGCCTTCAATTACCTTAATATCGTGTACCACAAACTCGTTATCAATAGTAATTGAAACAACAGCCTTCATCTTGCCTTCCTTACTCACCTTACGTACGCGCACGTCGGTAATTTGCATGGTATGGTCCCCCTTCTGTCATAATATCTTTGGTTATGTTATTTAGAAAGCTGGTCAGTCTAGTAATACTTTCCCCGCTGTAAGCACTAATCTTATTCAAACAAACAATAATTTATATTTATTACTATTCCTGTTAAAAGAATTATATCATATAACTTACAAAATGTGAATAATATTTCATAAAAAACACCAAATAATTGCAACTTTTTCGCATTTTATGATGAAGTTAGCATACTTTTACCTAAAAAATAATCTCATTTTATACTACTTTTAAAATCATAAGTATCCTGAACTTATAAAATGAATATAATGGATACAGATATTTGTTTATTTTACATAAAAACCTGTGATCTGATTTATATATTGTGTTTGATTCAAAATAGTTTATAATAACAGGTAGCTATTACTCCAATTCAGGCGAAAATGCTTGATATTTTATTCTATTAGCAAGGATGGATTGTATGTATTACATTAATTTAAAAAAACCATGCCGGATACACTTTATTGGCATAGGCGGTATCAGTATGAGCGGTTTTGCAGAATATCTACATAATCAGGGCTTTTTGGTAAGCGGCTCCGATCAGCACAAAAGCGACATTACAGAGCATCTGGAAAGCTTAGGCATAAGCTTTTATCTGGGACATAAAAGCTCCAATATAAGCCCCGAGGTTGAGCTGGTGGTTTATACAGCAGCAGTTCCTGCTGACAACGTCGAAATGCTTGAAGCAAAGCGACTTAACATACCTGTACTCTCCCGGGCTGAAATGATTGGTCAGCTGATGCTTAATTTTTCTGATGCCATCGCAGTTTCCGGAACCCATGGAAAAACCAGTACCACCTCCATGCTGGCTTCCATTTTTATTGAAGCCGGACTGGACCCGACGGTTTCTGTGGGCGGAATACTGGATGCTATCGGCGGAAATATAAGGATTGGCAATTCTGAGCATTTTATATTGGAAGCCTGTGAATACACCAATACCTTTTTGCATTTTAATCCGAAGCGCAGCATTATTCTCAATATCGATGAAGATCATCTGGACTTTTTCAAGGATTTGCAGGATATCCGCAACTCTTTCCGCCTTTTTGCGCAGAAGCTGCCTGATGACGGCCAGCTGTTTATCAATGGTGAAATAGACAATTACGAAGAAATAATTGCCGGCCTGGGCTGTGAGATCTTTACCTATGGTATAACAGATCCCGCATACGGCAGATCCGGCGCCGGCTATGATTATTCGGCTGACAATATTGAATTTGATGAATACGGCCGTTCAAGCTATGATTTATATTACAAGGACAGCAAGCTGGCCAGAATTAGTTTGAATGCCTCAGGGCTTCATAATGTATCGAATTCCCTCCCTGCAATTGCAGTCGCCCTGCAGGAAGGAATAAGCATTGAGCTGATAAAAAAGGCTCTAGCTTCATTTAAGAATTCCAGGCGTCGCTTTGAAGTTAAAGGCAAGATCGGCGAGGTTACGATAATTGACGACTATGCCCATCACCCGGCGGAAATACGTGCAACCCTGACAACTGCGCTGGGTTATCCGCATAATAAAATCTGGTGCGTCTTTCAGCCTCACACCTATTCAAGGACAAAACAGCACCTGAAAGAATTTGCATCCGCCCTGTCGTTGGCCGACAAGATCGTTCTGTCGGATATCTACGCCGCCAGAGAGACTGATCCGGGAGACATATCCTCGAAAGATTTAGCGGATGAAATAGCCAAATTAGGTAAGGAAGTATATTATTTTAGATCCTTTGATGAGATTGAGACTTTTTTACTACAAAATTGTATGAACGGTGACCTGTTGATAACCATGGGCGCCGGAGACATTGTTTCAGTGGGAGAAAATCTTCTAGGCTTGTAGTTATCCACATTATCCACAGCGTTATCAACATTTTTTTGTGATATCCGCTGTGGATTCTTTATTCTCACCACCTTTGTTATTATGTTAACAGCTTAATCTAAAAAATTGTTATCCACCAATATAAATTCAGATTTTATGACATTTTTTACAGTTATTAATCCACATTATCCACCGTATCCACAAGGCCCGGACACCTTGAAAGCCTTGAAAATAGGCTATTTTCAGAAGTTTTTTTCTATGCTATAATAGCCACAGACAAGACGAAAAGCAAACAAAGCTATTCACACTACATATTTTCTGTCACCAGGTTATAAGTGCTTAGCCTGCCCGACGGATTTGAGCTATCTTAGATTTAAGTTATCTTATAGGAAATTACAGCGAGTTTCCTATAAGATAAAATTTTGATAGCCCTTTTTAGCTGCGTATGTTTATGTCAATAGGTTTATGGAGGTGTTTTCATGAGTGAAATACTGCTACAGGCAGATGGCATCTCTGATGTAACAATAATCCCCAATGTTTTTATCGATGTATTCATGCCTTCTGCCAACGGCGCATATGTAAAGGTATATCTTTGCCTGCTGCGCATGCTTATGGACAATTGTCCCGGTGTAACCATTTCCTCCATAGCAGACAGACTGGATAATACTGAAAAAGATATCGTCAGGGCACTTAATTATTGGGAAAAGCAAAGGCTTATAAAAATAGTGCGCAATACAGATAATGAAATAATCTCCATTTCTATGCTTGATCCCAGAATAGTTGCATCTGAAAATGCCATTACACCAGCAATCGTGGAAACGCACGACGATGAAACGGCAGCTTGCGTGTCCACTTCAGATAATATACCTGTAAGGCAGACCTATTCGGCAGAGAAAATAGCCGCTCTGAATGAAAATGAACAGATTAAATATGCCTTGCACATTATTGAAAAAATGTATTTAAACAGGCCTTTGAAGCCTATGGATCTGCAGCTTATTCTTTATTTGTATGAAGAGCTCCATTTTTCACCGGAGCTGATTATGTATCTGTATGAATACTGCATATCCAAGGGCAAGAAGAACAATGCCTATATTGAATCCGTGGCCTTATCCTGGGCTGCCAGCGGAATAGATACCGAGGAAAAGGCCAGGGAAGCCGCAACCCTGTATAACGAGCATATACATGCGGTAAATAAGGCTTTTGGTTTAAACCGGCCTCCCGGACAGATTGAAAAGCAGTACATAACAAAATGGGTTGAGGTATTTGGCTTTAGTGATGACATAATCACAGAGGCTTGCAACCGCACAATACTTAGGACACAAAAGCCCGATTTCAAATATGCCGACAAAATCCTGGATTCCTGGTTTAAAAAGAATGTAAAGACCTATAATGATATATTGAAGCTGGATGAGGAATTTGCCAAGAGCAATAAGGCTGAAGAGGCGGGTAAGGTAACGCCTATCAGCAAGCCTGCAGCAAACCGCTTTAACCAATTCCCACAAAGAAACTACAGCGATCAGGATTATGCGGAGCTGGAAAAGAAGCTTTTAAATAAGGGTTTGTCATAACAACTGCATAAATCAGCTAAATTCTGTCAAGCCTTATATGATGACCAATAGCGGATTAGGGTAAGCTATGATGATATGGCGTAATAATATGCAAAACCGGCTGGGAGCTGTTTTCGGCTGATTGGAGGAGTATTAATGTTAAGGAACGAGCAGTACGATCAGATTCTTCGGGAATACGACAACCGCAGATTTCAAGCCAAATTCGAGCAGGACAGGCGAAAGGAAGAAGCATATAAGCTTATTCCGGAGCTTAAGGAGCTTGAGGATGAGATTATTTCACTGGCAGCCGAAAGCGGAAGAATGGCGATCCGTGGAGATGACAGCAGCTTGCAGCAGCTAAAGGAACGAATCAGTGAACTTTTGAAGAAGCAGGAGAGGCTGCTTGTGGAAGCGGGCCTGCCTGCCGATTATTTGCAAGCAAAATACCAATGCAGCAAATGCAAGGACACAGGCTACATTGGCAATGAAAAGTGTAATTGCCTTAAGCAGGCCATAGCTGATATGCTTTATTCCGATTCCAATATCAGGGCTATCCTGGCAAAGGAAAACTTCGACAACTTTTCCTTCAGCTATTATTCAGATGATTATATTGATGAAACCATCGGCTTGTCCCCTCTTTCCAATATGCAAAAAATAGTTGCCGGCTGCAAAAGCTTCATAAGGCATTTTGATAAGAAACATGAAAATCTTTTGTTTACAGGCAATACCGGAGTTGGTAAAACCTTTTTAGCCAACTGCATAGCCAAAGAGCTTCTCGATCGCGGTTATACCGTGATATATTTAACAGCCTTCCGTCTGTTCGATATCCTCGAAAAGAACAAATTCGGCAAGGATGAGGACAGCTTATATGATGCCTCCAGGCAGTTTGATTATATTTTGGATTGTGACCTGTTAATTATTGATGATCTTGGAACCGAGCTTAATAATGCCTTTACCAATTCGCAGCTGTATGTCATTCTCAATGAACGCCTGCTGCGTCAGAAATCAACCATCATATCCACCAACCTGTCATTGCCGAATATTAATGCCATTTATGGGGAACGAGTATTTTCGAGGATAGCCAGCAGTTATAAGGTTCACCGTATTATAGGTGAAGACATTCGTCTGCAGAAGGCGATCGGTGGCGGAAAGCAATGTTAAATGTCGAAATGCGTATTGACTTAAATTTAAAATATATGTTATAACTTTAATGGCTTTTAGGAGCAAATGAAATAATCGGGAGGTTTTTTTAAAATGTCTTATCGCGAGAAAATCGTAGAAACTATTCCTGTTGGCCCCTTAGGACTAATCGCATTGGAAAGCAGTAAGACGCTGGGTCAGCGTGTGAATGACTACCTTGTGAAATGGCGAAAGGAGAGAGAAAGCGAGCACAAAGGAACAATTGCTTTTTATGGCTACCAACGTGATAACTACCTGATAAATGCATGTTGTCCAAGGTTTGGTACAGGTGAAGCAAAGGGACAGATAAAAGAATCTGTAAGAGGTTACGATTTATATTTGCTGGTAGATGTTACAAATTACAGCTTAACTTACACTGTATGCGGGCACACCAACCACATGTCTCCTGACGATCATTATCAGGACCTTAAGAGAATTATAGCTGCCGTAGGAGGTAAGGCCAGAAGAATTACCGTTATTATGCCTTATTTATATGAAGGCAGACAGCACAGACGCACTTCCAGAGAATCTCTAGATTGCGCGCTTGCACTTCAGGAGCTTATTAATATGGGAGTGGAAAGCATCATTACCTTTGATGCCCATGACCCAAGAGTTCAGAATTCAATCCCATTGAACAGTCTCGAAACAGTATCTCCCATTTACCAAAATATTAAAGCATTGCTTCTAAATGTTCCTGATATCAGATTTGATTCAGATCATATGATGATTATTAGCCCGGATGAAGGCAGCATGTACAGGGCAGTCTATTATGCCAGCATATTGGGCCTGGATGTGGGCAGCTTCTATAAGAGACGGGATTATACAAAAATTGTTAATGGCCGCAATCCTATTATTGCCCATGAATTTCTTGGCTCTGATGTGAAAGGCAAGGACGTGCTTCTTATTGACGACATGATCTCATCAGGCGACAGTATACTCGATGCCGCCAAGGAATTAAAGAGAAGAAAGGCTAACAGGATATTTATAGCTGCAACCTTCGGTTTGTTTACAAACGGCTTGGACAAGTTTGATGAAGCTTACGAAAAAGGTATAATTCATCGTATACTTACAACCAATCTTATTTATCAGACTCCCGAGCTTTTAACCAAGCCATGGTATATAAATGTTGACATGAGCAAGTATATTGCTTTAATTATAGATACCATGAATCATGACAACAGTATAAGCCAGCTTCTTAACCCGGTTGAAAGAATACACAATATATTAAGGAAATACAACCATTATAAGGATTAAGAAACAAGTGCGATCTTAGATCTAAAAGTCATTAACTAAGGGGTAACCGTCGGTTACACCTTAGTTTTTTGCATTTTATTCACATGAAAGCTTTATTATATTACAGGGCAGACCAAGCTCTCTTATAACCTCTTCTTCCCGCCTGTGGCAGGTTAATATAATTACCTGACTTCTGTCCGCTACTTTGGATATGGCTGCTTTTAATCTGTCATCATCATACAGGGCAAAGCTGTCATCCAAAATAAGCGGCAGTTCCTCATTTTCAAGAAGCAAATCAGCCGCAGCAAGACGAAGGGAAAAATAAATTTGATCGATAGTACCTGCACTCAGCCTATCTGTGGCTTTAAGCTCATCCTTCCAGTCCACCGCTAGTTCCAGCTTTTCATCAATAGTAAGCTTATTATACCTGCCTCCGGTAATATTGGAAACAATTTCCGACACCGCCTTGCCAAGACGGTAACCGAAGCTGTCATGTATACTTTTTGACAGTTCCTCAATGGTCTCTATAGCCAATTCTAAAGCCGAAAGCTCCATTTGAGCTTTCTTCTGCTCCTGGATTAGTCTGTCATAAAGCTCCTGCTTTTGCAAAAGCTCCTTTTCATTCTCCTCCAGCTGCAGTATTTCCCATCTAGTCCTTTCTATCTGCAACCTGCAGTCATTATAGCGGGCGGTCAGGCCGGCTAATACATCACCGGCAGCCTGCTTTTTTTGCCGGATTAGCTCCTTGAGTCTGTCTATAGCCTCATCGCTAAGCTCATCCTCATGCATAAAATACTGTAAATATCTCATTATTGTCTCATATAGTATATCTCTTTTATCTTCAAGCTCATCCTCCATAAGGCTGATGCTGCTTAGCTGCTCCTTTATACCTTCCAGCTCATAGCTGCTTTTTAGCAGCTCCCTTTGCAGCTGTTTTAAAGCCTCTGTATCAGCCGGCCGATATTCTGCCTGTGAGGCTGCAAGCTCTGCATCATTAATGCCTTTTGGATTATGAGTGGCATTTACATCAAAAAGGGCTTTATTGTATTTGGTAAATATAGCTTCAAGCTCTGACCTAAGCTTTATGAGCCGGGCTTCAAGCTCTGCCAGCCTGTCGCTGACCCTTTTTTGCTTTTTCCTTTGACGGGCTGCAAAAAGGGTATAAGCTAATACTCCTGCTCCAAATAGCAGACAGTAAATCATCTTGGCCCCTGTCAGGGTAGCAGCCATACGCATAACTGCAAATGCAGCCGTAAAAAATGGCAGCAGAGTAAAAGCGACACCCTTAAGCAACACAGCTCTGAAGGCTGCCCTTCTGCCGTCCAGCTCCTGCTTCTGAGCCAGAAGATGGTGTTCCTCTTCCTTTAGTTCTTCTGAGATCCTGATATCCTTCTCTAGACCTTCCTCGCTTATCTGCTGCGTCCTGGCTGAAATGAAGGCTATCTGCTCCTGTAAAAGCTTCCGCCTCCTGCTTAGCTGCATTAGCTGCTCTGATATCTCCTTATGGGATTTGTACTTTTCCAGTATGGCAGGAAGCTCATTCATTCGCTGGGCTTCTTCATTATTGGCAGAGGATGAAACCGCATCAATCTCAAGCTTAAGCTTTTCCTCCATCTCCAGCAGCTCTTTAAGCCCTTGACTTAGCTCATCCATTTTCGTTTCTTTTTCAATGCAGCTTACGATTTCATCCTGCAAAGCCTTAAGCCGGGCCTTATAATCGTTTGCCATAAGTGCCTTGCGTTTGTCCTTCAGGAGGCCGAGCGCCTTACCAACATCGATTTCCCTGCTTTTTGAGACAGATAGATTGGCAATATAATTTTGAAGCTGGGCCGCCAGCTCGGCATCAGTTCGGGCCTTGAGCTGCTCTATGCTGACAGTATTTCTGTAGACGCTTTCCGTAAGGCCACTAATCAGCTCGCTTATTAAGCCCTCCTTCAGCTGCAGCTTTCGCCCGGTCGAAAGGTCTATAATATTGAAGCTTTTATCAGTGGCAAGAAAGCTCCTGCGCAGCCGGTAGTCCTTATCGGCAAGCCTGATATCCATGCTGCCGCCGTAGGCGCCGGGATAATCCCATGGCAAATATTTGCTGTAGACATCAAGCTTTGATGAAGCCCGTCCTCGCGTTTTTTCAATGCCAAACAGCATCCCCCTGATAAAGGCATGTATCGTGGACTTTCCTGCCTCGTTTGGCCCGTATATCAGATTAATACCCGGCTTAAGCAGGATTTCCTTATCCCGAAAGCGTCCGAAATAATTCAGTTTTAGCCTGGTAATAAGCATTTTTCACCTGACCTTCCTATTTGTTCATATCCCTTGCTCCCAAAAGGGCCTCAATTCCATAATACAGCGCCTTTTTTGCCAGCTCGTCCTGATCGGCCTTTTGCCTTATCCTCTCAATGAAAAGACCGATCAGATTATCTGAATTCTCCCTGAATAAAGCATCAAAATCATAATCCGGCAGGGATTCATCAGTAACCTCACAGATATTGCCGAGCTTTTTTATGGCCTCTGTATCAAATTTAATGTCCGCATCCCTGAAGCCCTTAATATAAAAGGAATAGATATGCCGCTCCCCATTGCTTTTTATGGCCTCCTTAGCCTTATCAAGCAGTGAGCCGTTGGTGTCCCCGGCATTTACCTCAAGCTCAATCCTTTTATACTCCCTGCCGGACGCCGGCACAAAGCGGATACTAATATCTGTAGTTATCTGCCTGCCTGAAACAGCACTTTTCACCCCCGCAGCAACTGCCTGATCCGCTGCAGATGCCTTCAGCCCCTCATAAGCATTGTTAGATATCTCAATATCACCGATTATATAACCCCTGCTGCCGATCTCGTTCTTATCCAGAGGCTCCAGACTGCCGCTGTAGGCCATTCGCTCACTTATAATCTCCGGCTTGTGGATATGGCCCAGGGCAATATAATCAAAGCCTGATTCCAGCAGCTTCTTGCGGTTAATCGGAATATTTTTCTCATCACCGCCGTGGGCAAGCAATATGTTAATCCTGTCCTTATGCTCCGGTTTTACATTGTCATAAAGAGGCTCTGTAATATCCCTGCTGAGGTAGCTGAGCCCGTAAACAACAGTATTAATATCCGGAAATTCAACTGCCTCTATAGTATCCTTCAAAAAGATATGTACCCTGTCGTTCCATTCAAAATTCTGATAATAGGAGCGGGCACCTATATAATCATGATTGCCGGCCATTATTACAGCACGGGCAGAGTTAAGCTTCCCCAGCCGGTAATTCAGCTCCTTCAGCTCAGACAGCTTTGGCTGCCGGTGAAACAAATCTCCCGCAATCAAAAGCAGATCTGCCTTCTCTTTGTTGCATACATCTATAACACGATCAAAGCTGTCCCATATCTCCTTATGGCGAAGCTCTCCCCAGGGCATGCCCCAGTCCGGAGTCGCTCCCAGATGGACATCCGCAATATGTACAAATCTCATACGCCGCTCCCTTCATAGCTTAGCTTTATAGCTTAAACAAAGCCTTTTATACTTGCGTGATTACAAAAGCTCTTATCTATTTGCCTGAATTATCAATCTGCTGCCTAATCAAACTTCAACAAATATTGCAGCTAAATATACTGCTGTCACAATCCGAGCATATTTCTGTCGTGTCTTAAGCTGCAGGCTATACGATAGAATTAGGCCTGATCTCTATAGAATTCCTGATTTCTATAAGATTATAACATATAGATCTGCCAGATTATGTCCGTATTTATAAATTCAAAAGAAAGAATTATCATCAACTCAAATGAATTGTTATAAACTCATAGAAAAAAATACAGAAGCAAACAAATACTAAAGCCGGCCGGAGGAATTTTGCTATCTAGTAACGCAACTTTTGTCGAATTCAATCATTTTGCAGTAAATGTGCATACATTATTATTATTTGTATACAAAAAATCAAGCCAATTAGCTAAAGCTGTGGTAATATTATATCACACGGTACCGTTGGATTAATTTAAAGCCATCAAATATCCTTTTTACGTTAATAAACCTTATCACACATTACCACCGGATAAGCCATTGATTGAAAAGGCAGGTGATATTTTGAAAAACTTCTATATACTTACGGATGCCATCAATTATATTGAGGATAACCTTTGCAATGAGATTCGCCTTGAGGATGTGGCTAATGCCTGTTATTCATCTCTTTCCAACCTGAAAAAGCTTTTCGGATACGCATTCCATATGGGTTTAAGGGAATATATTACAAAAAGGCGTTTAACGCATGCCGCCCATGACCTGCTTAATACGGATATGTCAATTACAGATGTCGCATTAAAATATCATTATAATTCCCCGGAGGCATTTACACGGGCATTTATCAAAGTATGGGGAACTGCACCTTCTGCCTTTAAGAAGCAATGGCGATTTGCCGGGATTTTTCCAAAGATAGTTTTTGATTTTGATAGAATCAATAAAGAAGGAGGTATAAAAATGAGCCGCAGAACTTTTGACCTTTCTGAGTTATATGATTTGCTCAAAAGCAGAACCAACAGCTATGTACTTTGCTTTGACATGATGAATCTTATGATGATAAATGACAGCTATGGCGTAGAAGCCGGAAACAAAGCTATCCTGGAATGCCTGAGAAGAATTGACAGCCTGACGGATGACAGCTGCATATTGTTCAGAATCGGAGGGGATGAATTTGCCCTTGTCACCGAGCTGACCGAGATCAAAGCGGCCGAGGAGCTTGCCGGAAAAATTACCGCTCTGAACGGGCAGCCGATAATACATAATAATGTTGAAATTCCCATAGGCATGCGTGTGGGTTGTGCGAAAATAGCAGGCCCAAATGTCCGCTATAAGGATTTATATTCCGATCTCTATAAGGCTATAGAGGGAGCTAAGGAAAAGGATGCCTTTTATGTATTAAATTAAAATTTATATAACGATCGTTGTTATTTAGCAGTATTTTCTCAGCACTATTAGTTATTTAAACCTTAAGGTATATAAACTGCGACCTAATTATGTATCAGTTATTTTATGTATTGGAACGTGCGCCCCCGGGCGCACATTTATTTTCGTGAGAGGGATTCCTTTAATCCCTCTCACTGTTATGTTTATGGTATTTTTAATTGGCTTAACATAATTTCATACCAGGATATTTACTTTAACATAATTTCCTTGATTGATATCTTTTTTATTCTGGCTGAGTAACGCCTCATTACCAGTTCATAAATGATCACAAATGAAATAAGCACCACTACAAAGCTTTTTGTATCAAATTTATACTCCGGTATATCTGCAGAGGTTTTTGAAAAAATACTAACCATGCTTTTAATAAGTAGGTACTGATAAATAGTGCCTATTGCAAAGCCTATATAAGCCAGCAGCCTGTAACCACCCAGAATTGCACCGCTGCAATCCTTCCATGAATAGCCGAAGGCCTGCATTATGGCTATGGAACGGGTATTGGCATTGACGACAGTTATTATAGCCAAAAACAGGGTGGTACAGGCAAGTATTATACCTATGACAATCAATATTACCGCAAACATCCTGCTGGACAGCTCATCCATACTAAAGGACATCTGCATCATTGAGGAATAACAGAAGGAAGCCAGGGCAATAAAGAACATAAGGGCCGGCCGTCCCTTTACCGTAGCCTGCTTTAAATCCTGTATAAAGCTCTGCTCCTTGTCCTTTTGCTCCTTCCTGCGCTTTTTTCCGGCATAACTGCTTTCTCTATCCCTCAGCAAATCCAAAACCGGCCTCTTTAGCTTTTTACAGCTGTATATTATGGCCAATCCGCAAAAGAATACCGCTGGAAGTATTACCAGATATAAAGCCAAAATTATATTAAAATGCATTGGTACATCAGGATTCATTACCTTATAAAAAAGCGGCATTAAGGCGTATGATGAAGCAAAGCCAAGGCCGCATCCTGTAAATACACTCAGGCCAAATACCCAAAAGCCCTTAGCTATTTTAATATTTGAATAACCCAGAGCCTTAAGTATTCCCAGTTCTTTTCTGTGGCTGTCTATATAATGCTTGATATAGAAAAACAGCATAATAACGGATGTCAATAATAAGCATCCGCCGCTGACGGCACAGGTCACCCTTGACATTGTCAGCTGCGCTTCATAAAAGGTCATGACCTCAGGGTTGCTTATAAGCCCCTTAATGCGGGCTATATCTATATTAAAATTCATAAAGAGGTTGCATACAAATACCGCACAGCAGGAAATTATAGAAATGGCAATAAGCTTGATACCATCCTTTATCTGAATAATCATAACGTCACCATCCTATTTCATAGGCAGATTTTATCGTGCTGTTATTATATCTATCAACTATCCTGCCACTGTTCATCCTTATAACAGTACCTGCCATCTCGGCAATGTTGTTATTATGGGTTACCATCAGCATGGTAAAACGATATTCCTCTCTCAGCCTGCAAAGATAATCCAGCACCAGCCTGCCGGTTTCCTCATCCAGGGCTCCTGTTGGCTCGTCCAGAAAAAGTATCCTTGGTTTTTTTGCCAGCGCTCTTGCTATAGCCACTCTCTGCTGCTCGCCGCCACTAAGCTCACTGGGGTATTTGTCCATCTTATCCACAAGCCCTACTGCCTCAATTATCTGCCTGTAATTGCGATTTCCGGCCAGGTCAGCCCCCATTTTCACATTTTTGTCCACAGTCAGATTGGGAAGCAGATAATACTGCTGGAATATAAAGCCCACATATTCCTTTCTGAAGAAGGTTAATTCCTCATCAGACATGGCTGTTATATCCGTATTGTCATATAATATCCTGCCACTGTCGGGGCGCTCAAGACCTGATATAACATTTAAAAGGGTTGATTTTCCTGAGCCTGATGGCCCCAGCAATACCACAAAATCCCCGTCCTGTATGTTAAATGATATTCCTCTCAATACCGGATACAAATTTTCCTCGCTTCCATAGGATTTTGTTATATCCATAAGCTCAATCATCATATGTCACCTGCCTTTATCCTGATTAAAATGCTTATAAACACATCTGTAAGCATTTTATCTATTTCTTCATCCTCAAAGCTGCATACTCCGGTTACGCTTAAAGTTGCAATACCATGGGTAAATATCCAGAGGTACTGATAAATCAAATGCGCCTTCTCATCATCAAGGCCATATTCCCGCTTGATTTCATTTAATATACTGTTGCTGTTTTCATCAATTGCCTTAAGCACCTCAGACAGATCATGAGCCTTCTGATTCTCCTTCATAAATAAAAGTGTAAAAATCTTGGGCTCATCCATAGCAAAGCGGATATATGCCATTCCCGTTGCCTTAAAGGGCTTTTCATCCGTAAGCGCTCTGGCAATATACTGATTATAAAGAGCTCTTGCAGCCATTACCGTTTCATGCACAAGCTCATTCATGCTTCTAAACACTGTGAAAATTGGTCTTGATGAACTGTTCAGCTCATCTCCCAGGCGTCTTGCGGTAAGGGCATCAACCCCTTCCTTCCTGACAATCTCAAGGGCTGCGGTGACAATCTCTTCTTTGCTAAATTTCTGTTTGGGCGGCACCTTTAGTTCTCCTTTCGTTTTAAAACACATGTTGCGTAACATTTGTTTTTAATATAAGAAAGTCTCCAGCGTTTGTCAACATTTTTTTATAAGATATATTCGTCCCCTTATATCTTTGTTTTGTTATATATTCAGATCAACCACATAATTAGTCAGGATCGAAATCATCCTAAAGCATAAAATCCTCCAAAATAAATAGAGGATCAAAAGATCCTCCCGAGTTAAAGGCTTGTTTTAAGGATCTACCAGTCATGACTTTATAGTCAAAGTTGCAGATCCTTGCAAAGATAAATGTCATCAGCTTGTTGTCTTCCATATCTATTATTTTTTACTGTTTGCGGCCACCTGCCTTTTCCCTGCTATATTTCTTATCAGCTCATAGGAGCCGGTACTGGCTAGCCCGCTGGCCATTCCTCCCAGCAGAATTTCCGGACTAAATTGCCAGCCGCTAATCCAGACATTCAGTATAACTCCGGCAATCGCCATTATCAATGGTATGTACTTGTTTGGAATAAATGATATACTGTGTTTTATTATATATCCTAAGCATAAACAAATGGCAAGCACAATAACCACTACATACTGAGTAATAAATTCCATCCCTCATACCCCTTTCCGCCTGTAAGATTCCCCTTCCTGACCGTTAGCTTATAGATAGCCAGGGAATCTTGTAGTATTTGCTATGCAGCTGCTTAATCGTCCAATATAACATATGTATTTAATCCTTCTCTAATGCTTTCTATTTTAAAAAGTTTCTGTGTAATGTACATAAACTAAATATATGATGGAGCATGCTAAAATTGGCTTGCAATTTTACCTCATATAGGTTATAGTTTTTTCGTGCTAATTTTCACCGCTTGTATCAAATCGGATGCGTTCCGGCAGGATGACATCCGGTCAGATGCTCTCCAGCAGGATGTACTCAGCTTGTAAGCATTCTGGTGAATAATTTTCAATAGAAGCTCAGAAAGCCAGCCTGCAGGACTTATTCGTGATAATTGGCACCGTCAGTAGTAGTTAACCTGACGAAGGGATTCGATGTTAATCCCTTGAACAAAACTAAAGGAGATTGAGATTATGAAAAGCAAACCAACCTTATTTCTAACCGAGGCTGCCATGATCGCAGCCATCTATACCGTTCTTGTACTTATTTTTCAACCCATCAGCTTTGGTCCCATCCAATTCCGTATCGCTGAAATTTTAACTGTACTGCCTTATTTCACACCTGCTGCCGTACCCGGTGTGTCAATCGGATGCTTCTTAAGCGCCATCCTGACAGGGGCCGATGTGCTGGATGTGATTTTTGGCAGCCTGGCAACACTGATTGCAGCCATACTTTCCTACAAATTCAGACGATATAAATATTTGGTGCCAATTCCCCCGATAGTTGTAAATGCGCTGGTTATCCCCTGGGTATTAAGATATGCCTATTTTGAGGAGGAAGCCATACCCTTTATGATGCTGACGGTGGGTGGCGGACAACTGATTGTAGTGGGACTGATAGGTTTTCCTGTCCTGCTATTGCTGGACAAGCTTAAATTGCCGATATTTAACAGCTATGATTCAAAATAGCTATTCTGCGGTTAAAACCGGCAAGATCAAGAATGTGACGGGTTGAAAAATTCCCTGAAAGGATTTGCATAATATTTATTAGGATAGAAGGAACGGTATTTAACAAAGGCTACTCAACGATTATATTATTAAGCAATTTATTTACTTTTTTGGTAATAAGGCTTTCTGAGGCTCACTCTGCTTCTGAAGGCCTTTTTTTGTCAAAGATTTGACATCATTAACCAATAGAATCTAGCTTTAGATAAAATCATTAATATTCTGATTTTTGCCGGAGTAAAGCATTTGTGTTTTTATATGATTGGTGATAATATATGTTTTGCTAATTGGAATTTTAGTAATTGGAATTTATACATAGGAATAACAAGGAGGCTTTTATGACTGATAAAAGAAAAAAATACAACAGAAAAAAACAAAATTCCGATTATAATAGATATAATCCAGAATATGAATATGATTATGAGGATGATCATGCTTCCGCAAAAAAAGCCGGCAGCCGTTCCTCCAAAGCAAAAAAGAAGAAAAAACCAAGGCTAGCCCGGACACTGGCTATCAATCTGATTCTTCTTATAATCCTTTTTTGTCTTTTATTTTTTACTAAACCCGGACAGAAGGCTATAATCAATATAGCCGGCAATTATATACACGGTAAACTGGATTATAATATACCTGTAGAGGACACCTTAAGCAACAGCGGTGATATCGAAGGCGGCTCTGTCCGGCAAACAGAGTTGAAGCCTGTTATGAATTTCCTTCTGATCGGGGTAGAAGAAATTAAAGGTGCAAGAAATACTGATGCCATGATTATAGCAACTATCGATACAAGGAATAAAAAGCTGAAGCTGACATCTCTTATGAGGGATCTTTATATTGAAATACCCGGTCATGATAAAAACCGCCTTAACGCCGCCTACGCAAAGGGTGGCATTGAGCTGCTGTATAAGACAATCAAGCACAACTTTGGAATAGACATAGACGGTTATTGTATGGTTAATTTTGAGGCCTTTGAGCAGATAGTCGATATTATCGGCGGTATTGAAATAACTTTGACCGAAAAGGAAGCCAAGTATCTTAACTCAACCAATTATATCTCCAAAAAAGAGAACCGCAATGTGGTAGCCGGGAAACAGCTTATGAATGGTAATCAGGTATTGGGCTATTGCAGAATCCGCAGGGTATCCACAGGAACTGAAAGCTATGATTTTGGCCGGACCCAAAGGCAGAGGAAGGTTTTACAGGCCATTTACGACAAGCTTAAATCGAAGAATATCGTATCCCTCGTTCTTACCATGAATAAAATACTTGATCAGGTTGATATTAAAACCGATATTTCAAACAAAACCTTCAATTATTGCCTTGAAGAGGCAGTAAGCCTTAAGGTTAAGGAACTGGAGACCCTTCGAATACCTACAGACGGAAATTATGAAAACGCATCCGTCAAAATAGGCAAAACAAAGGCTAGCGTACTTGTGCCAAAGGACATAGAGACCTTAAGAAAGCAGCTTAATGAATTTATTTATGGAACTGATAATGATAAATAACTATAACAGCCTATTAACTATGGCTGCCCATTAAAAAACTGTCGTTAACGAGCATCTCGCTAACGACAGTCTTTTTCTTTTTTAATAGTTAAATGCAGAATTACTTCCTTGCTCTATCAAGATAAGGATGATGTCTCCTGTTTAAATTAGTTATTACTTTCTCGGATTTTTGTTCGATTACATCCGAATAATTAAAGCTCGCAGTTGTTAACAGTTCTGGGGAAGGGTATTACATCCCTGATGTTGCTCATACCGGTCAGATACATTACGCAGCGTTCAAAGCCCAGACCGAAGCCTGCATGCCTTGCAGAACCGTATTTTCTCAAATCAAGATAGAATTCATAGTCCTCTCTGTTAAGACCCAATTCCTCTATTCTCTTAAGAAGCTTGTCGTAATTGTCCTCTCTCTGGCTGCCGCCGATAATCTCGCCGATTCCCGGGACAAGCAGGTCCATAGCCGCTACCGTCTTGTTGTCATCATTCAGCTTCATATAGAAGGCCTTTATTTCCTTCGGATAGTCCGTAACGAATACCGGCTTTTTAAATACCTGCTCTGTCAGATAGCGCTCATGCTCCGTTTGCAAATCGCAGCCCCAGTATACCTTATATTCAAAATTGTCATTATTTTTGGATAATATATCAATCGCTTCGGTATAGGTGATATGTCCGAATTCGGAATTTGCCACATGCTGCAGCCTTTCAATCAGATCATTGTCTATATACTGGTTCAGGAAATTCAGCTCTACAGGAGCATGCTCAAGAACATAATTAATAATATATTTTAGCATACCTTCCGCTACAGCCATGTTATCCTGAAGATCCGCAAATGCCATCTCGGGCTCTATCATCCAGAACTCGGCAGCATGTCGGGTGGTGTTGGAGTTCTCCGCCCTGAAGGTTGGTCCGAAGGTATAAATGTTTTTGAAAGCCATAGCATAAGCCTCACCGTTAAGCTGGCCACTTACGGTAAGATTTGTAGACTTGCCGAAAAAGTCCTGGCTGAAGTCTACCTTGCCGTCAGCAGTTTTAGGAAGATTGTCAAGATCAAGGGTTGTTACCCTGAACATCTCACCTGCACCTTCGCAGTCGCTGCCGGTAATGATCGGGGTATGCACATATACAAAATCTCTTTCCTGAAAATATTTATGAATTGCATAAGCAATCAGAGAACGAATACGGAATACTGCCTGGAAGGTATTGGTCCTTGCCCTCAGATGTGTCAGAGTACGAAGATACTCCAGAGTGTGCCGCTTCTTCTGAAGAGGGTAATCGGCAGTGGAAGGACCTTCGATGCTTATTTCTGTCGCCTGGATTTCAAATGGCTGCTTGGCCTGTGGAGTTGCTACCAGCTCACCCTTGACTATGATGGCTGAACCCACATGCAATTTTGAAACTGCTGTAAAGTTATCCAGATTATCGTGATAAACAACCTGAAGAGGTTCAAAATAGGTTCCGTCATTCATTACTATAAAGCCAAAGGTCTTGGAATCTCTGACGCTTCTGACCCAGCCGCCTACACTGACCTCCTTGCCGAAATACTTCTCTCTGTTCCGGTATAATTCTCTAATATCAAGCAATTCCATAATAATAAACTCCTTTGTCTACTAAATTTATTTATGTTCATTACATTATATCACATGTTAATGTTATTACAAGTAATATCTTGATACCATAAACCTGTGTTACACGCTTTGTCATTGTGTTCCCGACAAGGCTTCAATTACTGACCTTCTGCTTCTGGCGTTGCATTCGATAAAGTTTTCAGCTTCATTTATATATCCCAGATAATGTGCATCCGAATCGCTGATAATCTTGCATCTTGCCAGATAGGGGTGAAGTGCGGAAAGCTCTGGATACCTTGCCAAACTGGCCAGCTCAGCCGTCTTAAAACCTGCTTCATCAGGAATAAAGCCCAGATTATAAAGCAAGCTGTTGGAGTTTTTATCTATGTGGGCCGGTATATAAATGCCGGCAAACTCCTCCATCAGCTTGTCCAGTTCATCAAAGGCTATATTGGTCGCATTAATCAGCAAATACGGTTCGGCAGCTGTCACATTATCATCTGCATCACATATTTCCTGGGCGCCAAATATATGTTCATGATTAGGCACCTTTATCAGCTTTTCATATACATAGGCATCAAATTCCATTGCAGCAGGCAGCTCCGAAAACAGGCAGAGCACATGTACCTCTTCCCTTGTAGTAAGCTCCATGCCCGGAATGGCAATAATATCATATTCGTCCGCCCACTTAAGTACCGAAGGGCAATTCTTGCAGGAGTTGTGATCAGTAACAGCTATAACATCCAGATTTTTAAGCTTGGCCATAGCAACTATATTGGCAGGTGTCATATCCTTATCACCGCAGGGAGACAGACAGGAATGTATATGCAAATCGTATGCAAGTCTAAGCATTCAGTGCCTTATATATGGCTAATGCAGCATCAAAAACAGGAAGCTCTGTTTCAAATACCGTGATGCCCTGCTCCTTAGCCTTTGCAAGCCCGGTAGCATCCAAATGGCCGCTTTCAGCCAGGATTACACAGGCGGCATCAGCAAGCGATGCTACAGCCAGTGTATTTATATTGCTCATTACGGTAACCCATGCTGAGCCTGCAGGCATTTTACCCATAGCAATGCTGAGCAGATCACAGCAATATATACCTGAAATCTCCCTGTCTGTATTATTGCCATCATTTACAAGCTTAAAAAACCCCAATTGTATTAAATCACTAACCTTCATTCTTTTTCCCCGTTTCTTCTTTCGTTCAGGCTATTTTTTGCTGTCAAGCTTTGAATCCAGCATCGACAGCTCATTGTATATTTTATGGATATAATTTCTCAGGATATGTATGCAGTCGGATTCCAGGGCCTCACCTCTGACAATATCCTCCGCCAGTGCTTTGCAGGTGGGCGCTCCGCAGGAGCCGCAGTCCAGTCCAGGGAATTTCCGGCACAGCTCCTTAACCCGTGACAGGTTTTCAATACTTTCCTTTATATCCTTACCCATCCGTAATACCGGTTCATATATTACCTGCCCGGTCCAGAAGGCAATCTCCGGGCTGTCATTATTCAGATGATTGCATGCCACCGGTAGATATTTTCTCAGCCTTAACAGTTTTACCTTTGCCAGATAAGGATTTTCAACAGTCAACACTCCGCCGACACAACCGCCGGCACAGGCATTCAATTCAATAAACTCAAGATAGTCAAATTTCTGATCCTCCAAATCCTCCAAAACCTTTATTACATTTTCTATTCCATCTGCTGCCAGGTAATTATCCGTCAGTAAGCTGGATGCTTCTCCGCCCGTACTGCCCCATCCGATTCCGATGCGGCCCGATTTGCTCAGCTCCTCAACGCTGTCAACAGATTTTTTCATATATGACAGCATGGTGGGATAGATATCCTTTATTGCCAGGACTCCGTTTATTTCACTATGCTCTATTCCAATAGGCACTCTTGAGGCAGATACCTTGGCTGGACATGGAGAGATAAAAATAATACCGATCTCTTCTCTTGACAGGCCGGTCTTTTGCATCGCCCTATCTTTAGCCAATGAAGCGGCCAAATCAACTGGTGCACAGATCGGTAGCAAATGCTCTATTAAGTTTGGAAAACGAATTTGAATAAGTCTTACAACCGTAGGACAGGCCGTACTTATGATAGGCCACTTTTCCTTATGCTCGGCTACATATTTTCTGGATATCTCCGATATCAGCTCCGCTGCGGCACTCACCTCAAATACATCGTCAAAGCCCATCTTTTTAAGGGCGGTAAGAACTATGTTTACGTCCTCCAAATTATTAAACTGTCCATATAATGAAGGCGCCGGCAGAGCAACCGTATATTTGAAGCGTTTTAAGATATCGGGCGTATCATAAGTAGCCTCCTTGGCATGGTGGGGACATATCCTTATGCACTCTCCGCAATCAATGCACAGCTCCTTGTTTATTACAGCCTTTTTGTTTCTTACACGTATTGCCTGCGTCGGACACCGCTTTATGCAGTTTGTACAACCCATGCATAATTCTTCCTTCAACCATACCGAATTGTAAAACTTATTCATTATGCATCCCCCAAATCAGCCGTATATAAGCTGTCTGTAAACAATAGGTTTACTTTGAGGTTATGTAGGTACCCTGGCAGCTTACACTTTTACGGTATCTTTTTTATTGTATTTTTACTTTCATAGTAACGGTAGTGCCTACACCGACAGTGCTGTCTATTTTAAGCTCATCAGTATATTTTTTCATATTGGGCAGGCCCATTCCTGCTCCAAAGCCCAGATTGCGGATATTATCCGGTGCTGTTGAATAGCCGGCCTGCATGGCCAACTCGATATCCTCAATCCCCGGTCCATGATCCGTCAGCTTCATGTTTATTTCCTCGGGAGATATAACCACCTCTATTTCACCGCCACCTGCATGAATCACCATATTGATCTCGCCTTCATACATGGCTATTGCTACCTTTCTCACAATCTCAGGCGGAACTCCCATTTGCTTCAAATAGCTTTTCAGGTTGCTGGATGCCTCACCTGCTCTGGTAAAGTCATCTCCCGGCACATCATAAGTCAAAACTATGGAATCTTTATTCATTTATAATCCGGGCCTCCCCGCAACCCCTTCTCATACAGCATTCCGCAGGCTGAGAACATTCTGTGGCCGGTGGATAAAATGGTTATTCCCTTTTCCTTAGCCATTTGAATCATAGCCTCATCAGGCTGCTTACCTCTTACCAAAACTACACAAATAATATCCATCATTTCACAGGTTCGGATCACCTGCAGATTGCATAAACCGGTGAGTAGCACCGACTGGTCCTTCATAAAGGCAAGGACATCACTCATCATATCGGAACCGCAGGCAGAATGGACCTCTCTGTGTCCCCATTCCTCTCCAACAATATATCTTGCTCCAAGTATTTGTCTGATTTCTTCTATCGTCATATATACCTCTCTCTTTATAAAATTTAGTTTTTTACATTATTTATAATTCATATAAAATTATATATAAGAATATAAAACATAAAGATATTTAATCCTGCCTTAATTTAATCTTATAAAGATCCAGGTCTTCTGCAAGGCCGCAGCTAGCGGTATTTGCTTATAAAAACAGGCAGCCTGGCCGATTTGGCAGGCTATACTCCTGCGCTGAATACCTCAAAGGATGCGCTGGATACCTTCTTGGCCATTACCAGTGCCGTATTGGCATTTGCATACAGGGTCTGATACTGGATTTCACCTTTTGCAAAGGCTATTCCAATGCTGGCATACAAGCCGTTTCTGGTATGCTCGTAGGGATAAAGTCCACTGATTTCGGCACACAGGCTGTCAGCTATTTCATAAGCAATTTTGTCTGAAGGCAGATCCTTTAAATATACAACAAATTCACTGACTCCCGTCCTTCCTATTATATCCGTTAACCTGAATTTGTTGCGAAGCATTTTGCCTATCTGACCAAGCAGATTATCTCCGCTTGTGGCCTTCATAATCTCATCAAGGCCCTTGTAATTCCTGATATCGATAAGAAGGAGAGCACCAAGGGCTTCCTTATCTTGCTGGGACAGGGCCTCTCTAATCATTGCTTCCGCCGTTTCTTTGGAATACACCTGAGTAAGCGGATCCAGTGCCGGCCGAGCCTGCACTTTTGATTCCCTGGCCACCACCCTGCTGGTTGACAGTTTACCTACTACCTTGTAAGGATTTCTGTTTTCATCCAGGATAATCGAAGCATAGCAAGTATACCAGCTGTAATCTCCCTCCTTGGTCAAAAGCCTGACCTCAAAACGAACCTGCTTTCTTCCGCTCATCAGGCTGGTGTACATTTCAGCAACGACAGGACGCTCATCAGCATGTATTTTGTTTGCTTTGCCAAGCTTATTTCGAAATCCTGTGATTACAGGATTTCCTCCGGTAATTTCACGATACTGCTCGGTAAATGTCAGGGTATCGCTTGCTATTTCATATTCAAAGAACAGATCCTTGGATAGCTCAGCAATTACCCTCTGATAATCGTTCTTTTGCTCCAGCTTTTTATATTCCACCATAAGGGTGGTAATATCCGTTGCTATGCAGGCGTAAACAGGCACGCTTTTTGATCCTGACTGGTAGACCTCATCCGTCTTGTTTCCATTTATCAGAATCCATTTCATACTGCCATCCTGCTGAAGGCTTCTGAAATTGATGCTCAGTCCATTGTCCTTACGATTTTTCTGTGTTGCTATCTGTTGGGTCACATAAATAATATCGGCTGAATAGACCATGCGGAGCAAGCTCTCAGGCTTATTACCGCCTGATTTGTCTGCAACGGTTCTGATCATTTGGATGAAATTATCCGTCGCATACAATATGGTCAACACATCATCAAGTGCAAGCTTTGCTACTCCTCCTGGCACGGTTTGCAGCAAATTATATGGTAATAGATCGTTTAGCTCTGACATATTCTCACCCTTTACGTTGCAGCTTTATACTCATCTGTGAACAAATCAACCCAGCCTAAAAACTTACCCCAAGCATTTGCTGAAGAGCTAAATTTTATACGATATTGCACATTTAGACATCCAGGGCAAGGCATTGATCCTTCCTGTAATTATATGTAATTATGCCAGGATTATAAGCAGCTGTTGCAGTCTATACTTATTTAAATTTAATTATAATATATTGCCTCTTCAAATTCAATCGGCTATCTTGTCAATCCGTCAATCCTTTTGGAGCCCGACGCTTTTGGATCCAGTCAATAAAATTGCATTAAATATTGCATAAATATATTCTGTATTTTTGATATGGCATGTATATTATTTCCATTTCAATGATTGTATTGTATATTTTACAAAATCTTATTGGCGGTTCTGACGGCATTTATACATCTTGCATATAAGAGTCTTTTCTTTTAGCAGTATTGTTGTATATAATTTTTGTAGATTTTTTAACATTCTTATGCTATAATATGAGTGTTTATGGCGACACGATTTTATTCAAGGAGGTTTAATAATGGGATCGCAGAAAACTACTGTTCCCTTTAAAGGAACAAAAGAGCAGGAAGCAGCTCTTTTAAAGGTTATAGCCAATCATAAAGGCGAGAAAGGTGCCCTGATGCCCATACTGCAGAAAGCACAGGAAATCTACGGCTATCTTCCAATAGAGGTTCAAACCATTATTTCTGATGAATTGAATATACCATTGGAAAAGATTTATGGCGTTGTAACCTTCTATTCACAGTTTGCTCTCAATCCAAAGGGCAAATACCGCATTTCAGTATGTCTGGGAACCGCCTGCTATGTTAAAGGTGCCGGAGATCTCTTCAACAAGCTGCAGGAGCTTCTGGGTATCGAGGATGGCGGATGCACCCCTGACGGCAAGTTCTCTCTGGAATCCTGCCGTTGCATAGGTGCCTGCGGACTTGCACCTGTACTTACAATCAATGATGATGTTTATGGCAAATTAACTGTTGACGAGCTTGAATCCATATTGGCGAAGTATTAATGACATGCTGCAGGAATTATCTCTCAATGTACTGGATATCGTAAGCAATTCCATCCGCGCAGGAGCCGACCTGATTGAGATTACTGTTGAAATAGACCGGGAAAGAGATAGCCTGACAATTGAGATAAGTGATAATGGCTGCGGCATGACAAAAGAACAGCTGGCCATGGTGGAGGATCCGTTCTATACAACACGTACTACCAGAAAAATCGGTCTCGGTGTTCCGTTTTTTAAAATGGCGGCACTGGCCACCGGTGGAAGCTTTAACATAAGCTCTGCTCCCAAAGCAGGTACTAAGGTAATCGCTTCATTTGTACTTAGCCATATAGACCGGATGCCTCTTGGCGATATCAACAGCACCATCCATACATTAATAACAACGAACACACAGATCGACTTTGTTTATACGTACAAATTCGACAATAAGCAGTTTGTGCTGGATACCAGACAGTTTAGAGAAATTCTGGGCGATATTCCGCTGGATAATCCGGAGGTATCTGCTTATATCAAAAATTATCTTGAAGAAAACAAGAACGGGACGGATGACGGCTATCAGATATGATTGATACGAGCAATTATAGCGTGACATAAATGACATAAAGATAGATAGCAATAATTCATAAAATTTTCGATATTTTTATTTTAATAGGAGGATTTGGCATGAAATCTCTAGAAGAGCTTAAAGCAATCAGAGAAAAGATGCAGGGTCAGATTGGTTTGCGCAGCGAATCCAGTGACAAGACCCGTGTAGTCGTAGGTATGGCAACCTGCGGAATTGCAAGCGGAGCAAGGCCTGTTCTTAATGCTCTTTCCGATGCTGTACAATCAAAGGGGCTCAGCAATGTCCAGGTGACCATGACCGGATGTATCGGCTTGTGCCAATACGAGCCAATCGTTGAGGTATTTGAGCCTGGTAAAGATAAAGTGACTTATGTAAAGATGACACCTGAGAAGGCGCTTGAAATTGTTGACCAGCATTTAATCCGTGGTCAGGTAGTAAGCAAATATACGATTGCCGAAGTACTCGGCTAATCCAAAGGAGGACACAATATGTATCGTTCACATGTTTTAGTTTGCGGTGGTACCGGGTGTACTTCCTCTGGAAGTGCCAAGATTATAGAGACACTGCAGGCAGAAATCAAGAAGAATGGTCTTAAAGACGAAGTGGCTGTGGTACAGACAGGTTGTCACGGTCTCTGCGCATTGGGACCCATCATAGTGGTATATCCTGACGCAACCTTCTATACCCTGATTAAGCCTGAGGATATTCCTGAAATAGTATCCGAGCATTTGGTAAAGGGACGCGTAGTTGAGCGTCTGGTATATAAAGAAGAGACTAAGGATAGAGGAACTGTTTCCCTTAATGATACCGATTTCTACAAGAAGCAGCACAGAGTTGCCCTTCGCAACTGTGGTGTTATCAATCCTGAAAATATTGATGAATATATCGCTACAGGTGGTTATGAAGCACTTGGAAAGGTACTCACAGAATATACACCTGAGCAGGTTATACAGATAGTTATGGACAGCGGACTCAGAGGCCGTGGAGGCGGCGGTTTCTCAACAGGCTTAAAGTGGAAGCTCGCCAGGGCAAATGAGGCTGATCAGAAATACGTATGCTGTAATGCAGACGAAGGTGACCCGGGTGCATTCATGGATCGTTCCATTCTGGAAGGCGATCCGCACGTTGTACTTGAGGCCATGGCTATCGCCGGTTATGCAATCGGCGCAAACCAGGGTTACATCTATGTTCGTGCCGAATATCCTATCGCAGTTGAGCGCTTGAAGATAGCTATAGCTCAGGCAAGGGAATACGGCTTGTTGGGCAAGAACATATTCAATACAGGATTTGATTTTGATATAGATTTAAGACTTGGTGCAGGTGCTTTCGTATGTGGTGAGGAAACAGCTCTTATGACCTCCATCGAAGGCAACCGTGGCGAACCTCGTCCACGTCCTCCGTTCCCTGCACAAAAGGGACTGTACCAGAAGCCAACCTTACTTAACAACGTTGAGACCTATGCAAACATACCTCAGATAATCCTCAACGGTCCCGAATGGTTCGCATCCATGGGTACTGAGAAATCAAAGGGAACCAAGGTATTTGCCCTTGGAGGTAAGGTAAGAAATACAGGTCTTGTTGAAATTCCTATGGGAACTACCCTTCGTGAGGTTATCGAGGATATCGGCGGCGGCATTCCTAACGGCAAGAAGTTCAAGGCAGCCCAGACAGGCGGTCCGTCCGGCGGATGCATTCCTGCAGAGCATTTCGATGTTCCGATAGATTACGACAACTTAATCCAGATCGGGTCAATGATGGGCTCCGGCGGTCTTATAGTTATGGATGAAGACAACTGCATGGTTGATATCGCCAAGTTCTTCCTGGGCTTTACCGTTGATGAATCCTGCGGTAAATGTACACCATGCCGTATCGGTACCAAGCGTCTTTATGAATTGCTTGACAAGATTACAAACGGCCAGGGAACTATGGAAGATCTCGACAAGCTGGAGGAGCTTTGCTACTACATCAAGGAAAATGCTCTCTGCGGTCTCGGTCAGACTGCTCCTAACCCGGTATTGTCAACCCTTAATTACTTCAAGGATGAGTATAAAGCTCATGTTCTGGAAAGAAGATGTCCTGCAGGCGTATGTAAGGCCCTGTTGTCTTATGTAATTGATCCGGTATTATGTAAGGGCTGTACGATGTGTTCAAGAGTTTGTCCTAACGGAGCAATTTCGGGTAAGGTTAAGGAAGCTCATGTTATTGATCAAAGCAAATGTATCAAATGCGGCGCTTGTATGGAGAAATGTAAATTTGGTGCTATCTCCAAGAAGTAATGACTTGGCAGCGTAAACCTGTATCCACGCAAAAGAAGCTGTTAAGTACCCTTTCAAGTAAATTTTAAATGGAGGTTAAAAATGGAAACTGTTAATATAAAAATAAATGGCATGCCTGTTAAGGCACCTGTA